>Ga0272442_10000270_pt1 | contig 86991 bp, 84 predicted proteins | sample SSMForm2O_FD_200262 | JGI IMG/M metagenome (GOLD analysis project Ga0272442, IMG submission 200262) | Marine sediment archaeal communities from Little Sippewissett salt marsh, Falmouth, MA, United States - SSM-Form-2O | ecosystem: Environmental > Aquatic > Marine > Wetlands > Sediment ...
GATAGATTTTTTTAATTCCGCGGCCAATTATTATATCCGGGCCGGGGTAGTCTAGTCCGGAAAGGCGGTGGCCTTGAAAGCCACTGGTGCCCTGCACCTCAAGAGTTCAAATCTCTTCCCCGGCGTTCAATAACGTATTAATCTATTCTTTTTTTTACACTGAATAGATGGCAAAAAACCAGACTTACCGTCAAGTACTATAGTATCCTACAGTGTACTCATGCCGTCACCGAAGGGGACATCCTCGATAATGGTCAGGACCGAGGTAAAAGAGCGGCTTGATGCCATGAAGACTCACCCCAGGGAGACGTATGACGATGTTGTCGCCCGGTTTATTGGCGTCGGAATATGTACGTTATGGTTAATCGTGAGGGAACAATAGTTACGGGGTGATTGGTAAAAGGGGTGTTGTTGGGGGATCTATGGATCTATATCCCCGCCGGTATTACCATAAACGTAGTTGCTCCGGGGTTCAGGTATGTTCAGCGTGCCCGTGATGTTAAAAATCCCACCGCCATTATATGTTTCACCTGCCGCATTGCCTGAAATCGATGCACCGTCGTTCATGTTTACGATACCGAACGAGTTGAGGATACCGCCTCCGTTATTGGTCACCGTATTCCCTGTAATGGAGCTTTGACCATTCATCGTAATCGTGCCACCAGAGTTTGAAATCCCGCCTCCGTTATGCGTTGCAAAATTGTCGGAAATTGAGGAATAATCATTCATGTTCACCATAGCAAACCAATTCAAAATCCCGCCACCATTCTGAATAGCATTATTGTCTGTGACCGATGAATCGCCATTTATATTCAGCATGCTGTCCCCTGTATTGTAGATCCCGCCACCGCCATCACCGGTTGCCCTATTCATGCTGATGGAGCTCTCACCGTTCATATTCATAGTGCTGGCACCACCATTGTAGACCCCTCCACCAAACGTTCCTATGTTGTCTGAAATGGAGCTCCTTCCATTCATAACAAACGTGCTGCTTGCAGTGCAGACACCCCCGCCGTTGATTGCCGTATTCCCGGAAATGGAACTATCATCATTCATGATAAAAGTGCCTCCCTCGGTATTGTAGACCCCTCCGCCTGAATCCCCCACCTGATTGTCTGAAATTGAAGCACTATCACACATGTTCAGGGTCCCGCCGCGATTGTAGACCCCACCTCCGTGAATAGTGTTCGTATTAAACGCAATTGACGAACTGTCATGCATGTTAACGGTGCCGCCATTATTGTAGACCCCACTACCTGTATTCTCCGTAATGGAGCTATCTCCGGTCATTACAAGCGTTCCGTCGTCATTGTAAACGCCCCCGCCCGCAACTGCCCTGTTATCAGAAATGGAGCTGTCTCCATTCATGATGACCGTACCGTGATCATTGTAAATCCCGCCACCAAAATTGGCCGTATTACCGGTAAGGGCAACATCGTTAAGGGTGAGCGTGCCTTGATCATTGTAAATCCCACCGCCGGAAGTTCCGCCGCCTCCAGCTGCATTACCGTTCGTGATAGCCAGCCCCGTTAGAACGACATCGGCATAGTTTATCGTAAATACAGAGCCGTCACCTATCCCATCGCCGGTAGTATCGCCGCTGAGGACAGTTTCGCCTCCGCCGTATCCCCCGATTATCGTCAGGTCATTATCGATAACGACATTCTCGTTCCAGGTGCCTCCTCTCATGATGATGATGCAGCCGTCCACGGATTCGCTCACGGCCTGCTGAAGCGAGGCACTGACTATTCCAACGCCCATTGCAGATATAACAAGGAAGATTATCAATATTTGAAGAGATCTCGAAGCGGTCAAACAATCTTACTCCGTCCTTTCTGGTTTATTTGGGATATTCTTTAGGCTTTCCATATTTGATCTGCCATGATAAAGCACCAAAAATCCGAGATTGTTATTGCCAATTGTCCTCGGCCCATCATTTAGTGATTAAGGCCGGGATATCGGGAAAAGGGTGTTTTTCAGAAATCTATCCAACTATGTTTAATGGGGTGTTATCATACACGGCGATGTTGCTGTTGTAGATATCATACGAGCCGAGATAATTAGTAATCCCTCCCCCGCCGTCGGGATCATACAATGCCTCATTCCCGTAAATAAAAGAGCCTTCCCTCATAACAATAGTACCAAAAAAATTATCAATGCCTCCACCGTCATATGCGATATTGCCGGAAATGGAGCTTCCTCCATTCATGATAACAGTGCCGTAATTATTGTGAATTCCCCCGCCGTATTGGTTTGCCGAATTTCCTGAAATTGAACTCCCACAATTCATGACAACCGTACCGTGATCATTGTAGATCCCGCCGCCGTAACTAGATTCAATACCATAATCCCCACTTGCGGTGTAACCCACTCCTGCCCTATTACCTTCAATGGTGGTACCGCTGTTCAAGATGACCGTACCATGATCATTGTAAACCCCTGCGCCATGGGTTGCCGAATTCCCGGTAACCGTGACATCATTGAGTGTCAACGTTCCACCAATGTTCAATATTCCACCCCCCCCCATGGTGACAGGTACAGGGGCTGCAACTCCGTACCCGAAAGTATCAGCATTTCCATCCGTTATCGTCAGGCCGGTGAGTACGACATCGGCATAATCTATTTTAAAGACTGAGCTGTCACTAATCCCATAGTTATCTCCTGTCCCATAGCCGGCGGGAGCACCATTGATGACGGTTTCGCCACCGCCATATCCTCCGATTATCGTCAGATCGTTGTCTATTACCACGTGCTCGTTCCAGGTGCCTCCTCTCATGATGATGATGCAGCCGTCCACGGATTCGCTCACGGCCTGCTGGAGCGAGGCACAGCAGGTTCCAATCCCGATTGCAGAAAAAGCAAGTAAGATGGTCAATAATAAAAGAGATCTCGAAGCGGTCAAACCAATTCCCCTTATCGATCACAGGTATAATGGATTTGATATTAGAGCTTTCGTATTTTGGTTTATTCAAATACATAAAATGGAATCGCTCCTTCAAACGTCCTTGAATCAAAGAAAAGGAATTCTGGAATCATGGAATGTAAAGAAGACCCGGGCAAACGATGCCATCTCTGAAAAGATCCCAAAATTTGCCGTAAAATCAAGGAATAAATTCCATTGACGAGGATTGCTGAAATAAATAACGATACTTAAATACTTCATAAATGGATATTTTTAACATCCTTATCATAACAGGAGTGCATTGATGAAAAAATTCTCATTTGTATTTATAGCGTTAACCTTCCTTTCCGGAGTTGCGCTTGCCGATCCCGGCATTCCCGCAGTTCCTGAAACTCAGGGGATCGATATATCAACAACGGTATATGCAATCGGGAACTTTGCCTCATCCTCAGATCTTCAATGGATGATTACCAATGATTCCGGTGGGCTGTCTGATATTCCGCCCCTGGATGTTATCTTTGCAACCGCGTATCAATCGACATATTCCGAAGATACATCATCAAATGGCAACGGCCTTGTCTACTACGACAAGGAACTCGATGTCGAGACTTCAGACCAGATCAGCGGCCAGTGGAACATAGAGGCGACAAAAGAGATTGCTTTTGTAGGTATCGACGGAGCACGCATCACCTCCGCCGACAACATATTTGTCGATGGAGTCGCTACCCGTTATTTAACCGATCAAGTCATTATCTGTCCATTTGCGACCTATGAAACAACAGTAATCCCTTCATACTGCAACAGTGCGGAAGCCGGAAGCCTCATCGATATGTCTGTTGCAAGCGTCAGGACAACGTCGACAGACCGGTTCGTGATGCCGTCCGGAGACTACCCGGTGGAGCTGAACCACGACGTACTCGTCACTGAATTTGCAACAGATATGGCCTCCCATGGTATCGCATCAGCCAATATGGAAGTCCTGATTATGGAGGGGAGCGGTTACTTTAAGACGTTCGATTTGGGTCGTATCATCCTGTTGTATCCGGATGTTGCTAACGAGCGGATCGAATTCTCCGAAGAGACTGAGGTCAATGGAGACATCAACAACTTCGAGAAGCTGATGCATTACGATTCGATTCAAACAGGGTAATATATCGTCCCGATTAGTACATCCCTATTTTTTTTTTGAATAAAGATACGATTGATTCCTGATTTTAGTTTTTAGAGGTTTTTAAAGCCCTCTCCCTTTCTCGATCAGAAAAATAAATGGACGACCAATCAATCCCCCAAAACCACTATCACCTCTCCCTGCCACTCTCTTTTCCAGGAATGATTGCCCCATGACCGGGAAGCCATTCAGTATCGAAGCCCATGAAGTGGAGCCATACGCGGAGCTCGAACGTGAAGCCGTCGAGACCATCGGCCTCCATCTGGAAGGCCGTCCCAGGGCGATGAAGATGTGGGAGTTGCTGTCAGGTGACCCTGAAGTCGTTGCCATGTGGAATATGGCGAACTATGTCGCAGTGAAGAAACTGGGTATGAATGACCACGGACAGATCCATGCAAAGGTCGCGACCGCATCGGCTCTGACAATGCTCGACCTCCTGATCGATTCAGGAATCGAGCCTGATCTCCTCAGGGCAGGATTCGGAGATGCCGACGATGCGGCTCTGGTGGTCCTTGCCGCCACCCTGTGCCACGATTTTGGAAACCAGGTTCATCGGGAGGCCCACTACATTATCAGTATCGATATCGTAGTCCCTGTGCTCGACAGACTGTTGCGAGCCGTTTATGATGACGTCGGGAAACGTACCCGTATCCGGGCATTCATCCTGTCGGCAATCTATTCCCATCACGGCGAGCCTCCACCCCTCACCATCGAAGCCGCCCTGGTCTGCATCGGCGACTCCACTGACATGACGAAGGGGAGAGGAAGGGAGGCATTCGAATCCGGCAGCATTACGATTCACTCCGTATCGGCACTGGCCATCGAGAAGGTGGAGATTGCATCCGGCAGGGAAAAACCCATAGAACTCAGGGTCACCATGTCGAACTCGGCCGGCATCTTTCAGATCCAGGAGATCCTTGCACCGAAGGTGAGGGCCGGACCCCTTGCAAATTACGTGGACGTTGTTGCCGTGACCATGAACGGGGAAGAGAAATATGAGAAGCGGATCGTGGACGGCATTGCGATGGATGGGAGGAGGTTCGTGCCTTTCCATGGGTCCCGGTGATTGAGCCGGGAGAAGGCAGGTTATCTCTCACTATATAAAGGACAGGGCCTGTTCGGAAAAAGTGTGAGATTGTATCCCTCAACCAGGCTGTAAACTCCTCGCATGGTGACTCATCCGGTTTATTTATGTCCGGTCCTGCTGATACTAAAGCATAACACCGGGTGTGTGGCCGGAGTGGAAGGAATATGTGTATAGCTGTCCCTGCAGAAGTCCTTGAGATAAAGGATGGAAATATTGGCGTGGTAGATTACGGCGACCTCCAGCAGGAGGTCAGGATGGAACTTGTGGATGCGAAAGTGGGCGAGTTCGTCCTTGTCCATGTCGGTTTTGCAATACAGAAGCTCTCCCGCGAAGAAGGGCTTGAGACCCGGGAGATCTTCAAGCAGGTTTATGCGGCAATGGAAGAGTAACAACAAATTTTCCCGGCATCAGCAGGAATTGTTGATAGGCAGTTTTCATCCTTCAATTTTTGACGTTTTTTGTAAAATATGAACTTTTGGGCGATTCGTTTTGGTATCTTCTTCTGGAGATGATAGGTTTTTGAAATAGTCCTGTTTAGCGACCTCAATTTTTATCCGGCTGATTTTGCCGGGCATCTTCAGGCCGATGCAGGATTGTTGTATCACTCTCTTGATTAATTCATCACCAGAATCAGCACCTGAAACAGATTTTTGCCAATATGCTTATTTCCTTTAAAAAAATATCAAATAAGAAAGAGGATGGATTGAGATGGATAAAACAGGTGTAGGAAGTCTTATTGCCGGAATCATTCTGGTTATCCTTGGAATATACGGGATATGGCTGTTTGTCCCGGAGGTAATCTCCTTTTTAAAGGGAGTAATCGGGATTCTCGCGATCCTGATCGGTATATTCCTCCTGATATTCGGGGCCATTCTGATCAAGGATTAAACCATTTTTGCACTGCTCCTGAAAAAGACCGGTATCGGCGGGCGTATAGGGCAGATCTTAAGATATAAACCTGATAAGAGCAGATGTATTATTCTGCAAATCGTTGCGTGATTACTATAAAATAAAGATGTGTCAGATACATGACGAGAGAAAAAATAATCGCTGTTCTGCTGATAATTTCGCTCTGTGCGAATGTATATATGGTTTTCTTTGAACGTTCCTCAGATGACGGTATCCAGCAGCTATTAAATATGCACCTCCATCCGGGCCAAAATCTGACAAATTCGAGCAATAATACGGAACTGAACAGTTCGGCCGCCATGAGGATGGCTGTTACCACAGAGGTCACCACTACTGTGCCCACGAAGACTCCGACACCGAAGCCGACGCCGTCTCCGACACCGCCCCCCTGGATAACATATTCAAATTCGAAATATCGCTTCTCGCTGGAATATCCAAGAGAATGGGACTTTTTGGATAAATCAAAATCTTCGGCAAGCCCTGCAATCATCATCACAACGCCGCCCGAGCTGGAATGCAGCTCAGAGACCACGGAATGCTACAAATATATCTCCACCTTCACGGTCGATATAGTCCAGAACCCACACACGATAGTCCTTGAGGACTATTTCAATGAAGCAGTCTCGACCCTCCAGCAGGAATATTACATCACGACCACCAGCAAGAGCTCCCCGACTATTCTCTCCGACAACAAGGCCTACAGGATCGATTTCTTCACAAGGGACAAGCGGGGAAACCCGGACAAGAGCTATCTGCAGTATTACACGATTATTGACAAGAAAGTCTATATCCTGACCTATAGTGGTCCGTATTCTACACAGGAGACCGTCTTTGATTATTATAAGAGAGATGCACAGGAGATAATCAAGTCATTCACGGTTGAGAGGGAGTATAAGACCACATAAATTTTGTACTACGGCCAATCATCGACCTGTCTTTTTTTCTCCAGACCATCTTTTTTCCGATTTGAAACGGTAATATGCCGACTGCAAAGATGAGAAAAAGCTATCAACTGATCCGTAATCGTCATTTCTCCGGCTTAAGGATTTTCCAGGCAAGGCACTGGAAAATAGGTAACGCCGAAGTGAACTATTTTGCCTGAAAATGGTTATGCTGTTGTAATGAATATGTTCGGATCTGTCACAAAGTGAATCATATAGGTATTTCTAATTTTTTGACCGTCCACTCTGCTGTTGGGGAAGCATATGCAGTTTTAATATGCCATTGCAGGAGTTACAGAGATAGTACTCGGTCGTCCAGCAGGATGAGCATGCCCAGCGGCCACACAGGGTGCATTGCTTCAGTTCGGAGAGCGGAAACGAATCATTACAGAGATCGCAGTAAAACTTGGAAAATGAGGAAGGGTCTTTCTGGGGGGGCTCGCCCTGTTTCCTCATGACGGGGATGTCGTCTTTTAACCGGGAATAAAAATCTGAGGTTCCCAGGTCTTTTGAACTGTTGTTCTTATTCGACCTGCTTTTCCAGAGCATTAAGGCGTTCCTCCAGTCTTGCCAACGTGTCGATCATGTCATGCTCAAAATCCTTCAGCTCCTCGACTTTATCCTCCTGGTTGGCAAGAACCTTCTCTTTCTTCTCCTTAAACGACCGCACCTGGTATTTATTCATAAGGGACCATTCCGAAACCATCTGCTCGAACCGCCTGTCGAGGTATTCGTCGACACGGCTTTCCATTGGACGGGTTATGGAGACCTTTCCTGCGGTACCCCTGAAATAATAATAGATTACGAATGCAATGAGTGCGAGTATAATTATAAGAAGAAGCGCTTCGAGGACGGTCATTTCTTCACCTCTCTGAGCCTTTCGATTCTCTTCTCGAGATCGGTGAGTTTTGCATCCGCCTCCATCTCGAATTTGTCAAGTTCCTGGACTGAATTCTCGATCCCTTTGAGCCTGACCTCGAGATCGCCAAGATCGCGGTATGTGCCAAGACTCCACTCCTCGATCATGTATTTCATCCGCCTGTCCAGGTAACCACCAAGATAGCTGTTAATCCCGATCATCTGGATCCCTCCAGCTCACTGATGGCGGATTCGAGATTTTTGGCCCGATCCTCAAGTTTGGTCCGCCATTTTTCAAGTGTGCTGATCTCGTTGCTCACCATATCCAGTCGTTGCTCGAGATCGTCGAGGTCGTAACGCGTCACAAGGCCCCATTCCGAGATGATCGAAGATATGTTTGCGTCGAAATATCTGTCAAATTGTTTGTCCATCGAGGGAAGCCTTGAGTCGATTGCCTGGGGAATGGATGCGAGTGACTCTTTAAATGAGCTTTTTCCTGCAGGTTCTGCGGATTCTGTCTCATACATAGAAATCACCGGATTTTCCTCTCTTCGTCCTTGATCTTTTCGATCAGATGATCGAGCTTTGTGCTCTTTACCATATTCTCAAGCCTCTCGATTCTCTTCTCGACCGTGTTGTGTTTTGCATAGATATCGGTCTCAAGCTGGACGTTCTCCGCGTCGAGATTCCGAATCTCCTCCATCTTTTCTGGAGATACCTTGAAGAAGGGCTGGCCTCTCTGGGCGTATTCCATCTTCATCAGGCTCAGTTTCTCTTTTTCCAGTTCGATCTCGGCAAGCTTGGGAGTCTCCCGGGCGAGCCGTATCTCCCTTATTATATAATAGATAATAATGAGCCCGATGAAGAGAAGTATGACCCACATAAAGGTCTCAAACCAGTTCCACCACGCGGGGAACATGTTTACCGGGGTCGGTGTTGGGGTGGCCATCCTGCCTCACCAACTCACTGGTCCTTCTCACCTTTTTCAGGCATGATCTTCTTCGAAACGTCCTTTGCACCTTTCTCTAATGCCTCACCTGCCTGTCCTGCCCCTTTCTTTATGGTCTCTCCTGCCTGTGAAGCTCCCTTGGTGATTACGTCACCGGCATGGGCGGCACTTTCCGAGACGACTTTCCCGGTTTCTCCGGCTTTTTTACCGATCTGCTCCGTTAGAGGAACTTTCCTTTTAACGGTCACAGTGTCGCCCTCGCTCACTCCGAGAGATGCCATATCTTCCGGGCTTAGTTTGATGACATCCTTATCAACCATCGTGTCGGCATATGCCGCGACAGAGATCGGTTTGGATGTATCATCATACGCTGCAGGGTATTTCAGGATCTCGAGGCTCTCGCCTTCCTTGATTCCCAGGTCAGGCAATACAGATTCGTGTATCCGCGCCCGCCCCTGGCTTGGAAATGCCCTTACCTGTACTTTTAATTGAATTCCTTCCATACAACAGACTATTAACGGCAGGATTGTATTTACTTTTTGTGTAACTGCAAGAACTACAGGGGTGCGTGTGACATGGCGTATAGTACGTGTAGGGGTGATACCACCACGCGAAGTACACATGTTCAATAGAGTTTTTTAAATTCTGGTGTACAATAATATAGAATGAATCGGGACCCTGAGACCATCCTAGTCTATCTTGTATGCGTAATATTGGCCGGATATGGGATACAGGCAGTTCTCATCGGCGATACCTTCAGGCTCGTTGCAGTTCTTGTGCCTTCGGTAATAATGACTCTCATCCCCGTGGCCGCAGAGAAGGGACTGGAGATACGATTCCCTGCAGGGATAAAATCACTTGTGGCACTATCCCTGCTTCTCCATGTCGCAGGCGGGATAAGCAGGTTTTACTGGATCTTTGCACCGCTTTATGACAAGGTGGCACATGTGGTCTCTGCCGCAGCGGTCGTGATGCTGGTCTTTATATTATTCATAATACTCGACTATTACAATATTAAAGTGAAAAAGCCGGTCATGCTGGCCGCGATAATTATGATATCCCTGTTTTTCATGGTGGCATGGGAGATCGGGGAATATTTCATCGATATACTGGTTAAAAGCTCCTACAATACCGGGCTTGTGGACACCATCGGCGACCTAATCGCCGATACGCTCGGACTTATTATCGGCCTGTTGCTGATACGTCATCACACCGGTTCACTGCGGGAGAACGAGACGCTGAGTGAGCTCCTTTATAAGCGGAATACTATGGAATGAGTTTCTCGTTTCAAAAGTTCATTTTTTTCCGTGCTTCATTTTAGCATGATTAATACAATCCTTTAAGATAAATCTGCTCGAAAATGTGACGGACCCGTCAATATAAAAATTGGAGTTATTTTCCTATGCCGGAAGTTCGAGGCATACCCTGTGCATGTGATAACCAACGGTCATGAGCACTATGCCGTTGATGAAGAAGTAAATGGCCACAAGGTAGCCGAAAATGATGAGCCCCCCGATGACCGGAAAGATCATGATCAGAATGGCGAAGATGATCGAGATTATACCCGCCAGGATGTACAGCCAGCGCCCTGGCTGGTATTTCTCCTCCAGACCGAAGACAATCTGGAGCAGGCCGGTGAAAAATATGAGGATGCCTATCATCCATGTCAGCACCGACCCGGCAATAACCGGGTACATGATAAATCCGACCCCGATAAGCACTCCTAAAACACCCCCAAGGAGCAGGAGTGTTGATTTACCTTCCCCGGCTGGAGTGAGCATTGCGAAGATGAGTCCGATCACTCCCATCACTATGATGAGGATCCCGATGAGCGTAAGGACCACCGTAGCGGTGATGTCGGGATAGATCATCATCAGGATACCAAATATCACTGAAAGGAAACCGAGCAACACGAGTGCTCCCCAGCCCTTTGCACACGAAGAGGAAACGGTTTCTGCCATGAGTTGGGGATTGTCATTTGATAAAAATAAATCTATTCATGGTATTCGTGCATGATTTATGAGATAAAGTGATCTGGATCGTTCATGTTCGACCCGAATCGTAATTTTTCTGTATTCGCTGTAATGGATTTATAATAAAAACTAAATATACTGTTAGTGTGAAATTGCACTGGTACTACCTGGCTTACGTGATGCAGGTCTTCATAGCTGTCAGTACGATATCGGCCCTCTATATAGGGGATTTCTTTGTCGCGTTTTCCGGGGTGATCGCCCTATTCCTGACGATGGTTCCGTACATGGTGCGCCGCAGTGTACATATTGTCGTCCCCTGGAAGGTGAATTTCCTGATAGCCTTGTCCTTATTTCTCCATATAGCGGGATATTCGTATCAGTGGTATGTAGATCTCTACCCCTATTATGACAAAATAGCCCATTTTATTGCCTCGATCACCATCTCACTCCTTGGCTTCCTTACCGTCTTCCTGCTTGACCGGTTCAGCTGCCTGCGGATGAAGAGATGGCAGATTTTCTTCTTCATCATCATGTTCACGCTCGCTTTCAGTGCCATATGGGAGATATGGGAATTTTTGCTGGACACCCTGTTCAGCCCGTTTCTTTCAACACCCTTGCAGCACGGTCTGGATGACACAATGGTCGATCTCATATTCGACCTTGTCGGAGCACTGATCGTCGCGTTGCTCGGGACGTGGTACCTGAAAACAAGGGATTTTTCGCAGGTAGCAGGAACTCTAGTAGAACCCGGCTACGAGAGATATACGGAGCCTGATTGTGAAAGAAGATAACAATTTTAGCTTTTTTTGGGATGCCCTGAACTCAAGATATATAAACGCTATGGTTTTAATTTATATCACTTGATCCCGAAGAAGTTCCCGAAATTCAGCAAGACGCATTATTTTGCGATGGCCCTCATTCTTGTATCCCTCCCGGCAGGGATAGGGTACGCATCGTGGGAAGCGGGCACTTGTGAGATAACCGCCCTCTATATCGAGGATGCTCCCGGCAATATCGTCTATATTGCCGATCCCCATTTAAAGCATGGGAGTATCGATCACGTGAGGGACGTGATAGAGGAGATTAACCGTCTCGAACCGTCCGTGGTCCTTATCGGCGGTGATTTCGTGTTCGGGGAAGACGAGGACGACTTCGCACTCCAGGAGGTCTGGAAAGAGATAGACGCTCCGGTGTATGCAATTCTCGGGAACCACGACTACAAGGCAGGGATCACTGCAACATCCGCCATTGATAAGAAGATGCGGATGGGGGAAGCGGATCTCAGCGCGGATAATTTCGACGTAAGCTGCATGTATGATGAGACCACCGATCTCGAATTCGGCGGAGCCCTTGAGGAAGTACTCGAGGAGAATGGAGTAACAGTCCTTCGGAATGAAGTCGTGGAGCTCACGATTGACGACCAGAGGGTGCTGATCGTTGGGGTGGACGACGGATGGGCGGGACTTGCTGACCCGCCGGAGGTCGACAGCGTTGGAGCCTTTACCATCTATCTCATCCATGAACCCGAATGTCGTGCCGAGTGGGACGCAGATATCATCCTTGCCGGCCATACCCACGGGGGGCAGATAAATATCGCTGCAATGGAGACCCTTACCGGAACCGGACTCATTGAGATGAGTGGCCTGGTGCCGAACGGCGATATTCCATTCTACATCTCACGCGGGATTGGGACATCGAATTGCGAGGCCGAACTTCGCTTCATGTGCTCACCAGAGATTGTCGTGATCAATCCCAGGGATGGAGTTTTGCAGGGTGAGATGCGAGAGATAACAATTTAGGCGGTTTTTCGTTATCACCAACTTATTTCCTGGCGGATCTTATCAAAAAATACCATTCCTTTGAGAAACCAGGTCGAAATATTGAACGGATCGAGTGTGAGAGCCGTATCAAAACAATATTGTGCCTCATCATAACGTTTCAGGTTGTGCAGGGCAACACCTTTTACGTACCATGCCTCAATGAATGCAGGGTCAATTTCGAGCGATTTATTCAGGCATTCCAGTGCTTTATCAAACTGATTGTTTTGGTTTGTGTAATATAGTCCCTGGATGAACAGCTCCTTTGCTTCCGGAGAGGATGTTGAAATTTCATCCACTTTGACTGAGATTCCCATCACACTCCTTCCCGGACTTACAGGCACATGTCCATTATTCGAGACCATTATGGGTGAAATCCGGCGAGCACCAGAGGTACCCGTATCGTAAGAGGAATCAAGTAGCGCCGCTTTTTGGTAGCATTCTTCTGCAGCATCATACATGCCCCTGTTCGTGAAGGTCGTCCCCTTGAGAGACCAGACTGCTGCGTTATCGGTGTCGAGTGCGATCGCACTGTCATAACAATCGAGAGCTTCATCATAGCGTTTCAGGTTGTGAAGGGAAACCCCCTTTGCGCACCATGCTTCTGCAAAATCCGGATCGATTTCAAGAGAATTATTAAAACAGGTCATTGCTTCTTCGAACCGATCGGATTGAGTGTTATGATACAGTCCTTTTAAGAACCACTCCTTTGCTTCCGGAGAGGATGTTGAGATCTGATCTGATCGCACTGCCATCATGACCACCGTTCCGCCGGAAGCCATGCTTGAGCTATTCAGGCCGCCGTCCGATTGAGACGAACACTCGGGGCGGTCCCCGGCTCCGGATAGACATCCGGCTATCGGGAGCAAAATGGCCAGCAGGAGGATGAGTGCAGTCGCTTGTTTCATGTATACGTGTATTATCGCAATGTATAGAGTCATCCGGATTGGTCCCATCCGGCAGGATTGAATCCGCCGGGCTATCGGATGGGGTTGGGAAACGTGTCCTTTCTGAAAACGTTTCATCTGGAGATGGGTTTGAATTTGCACTGAGAGAAGATAATCTGCTTTCGATTCTATCAGAGAAACCGGACGAGGTCGATATATCCTCCCGCGAAACTGTGGCTTCATGTTTCGGTGAGATACCCGGACAGGAGTCATCGGGACAGATTGGGAATCATGAGCGTGGTCGTTTTCAAGCCGGTCGGAGATCGAGTGCGGAGTTGATGGCGAGGTCAGGCCCGACAGTATGTCATCCCTGCTTAATGCAGTCACGGACGCAGAAAAGAAACTCGTGATCAGGATGACTGCAATCTTTACACCAATCATATAATTACTTATATATTATATTGATGATTCAGGTTAAACAAGAGAAAAAGTATCTTTATGATACTGAGTCACAAACCGAAAAATGAGGTATTTCTCATATCTCCGGTTCTGGAGGCTCTATTAAAATCTGTTCTATCGCTGATCCTGCAGATACAACAATACAATCAACATGCGGCTATTGAAATAATCCAGGTACACACACATTACACCGGCAAGGAAAAAGACCATATTTTCCCTGCGAGATGTACTGGTATGAAGGTCCTTGGAGTCGGCGGGAGCCCCAGGGTGAATGGCAACACCGATTTGATCCTCGCGGCAATCATCAGCGGCGCAAAAGATGCAGGTGCAGAGACAGAGACCGTGCATATACGCGATTATTCCATAACCCCCTGCATCGGCTGCGAACAGTGCAGGAAAGACCTCGCCTGCTCGCGGTTCCTGGACGGGATGCAGCTTTTGTATCCGAAGGTCGAGGACGCCGACGCACTGGTCCTCGGATCGCCCACCTACAATTACAATGTTCCCGCCGGTATGAAGGCATTTATCGACCGGCTCTATCCCTATTACATATTTTCCGACGACCGTCCGCGGAGATACTCGAGTCGTCTTTCGGACAGGGCCAGGACGGCTGTTGTCTTCGCCGTGTGCGAACAGACCGATCCGTCCGAAAAAGGCTTTGCCCTCGAGGCAATGGCACGACCGCTTGAAGCCCTCGGCTACGAGATCAGGGAGAGGTTCCCTGTCTATGGATTCTTTGACAGGGGTTTGGTCCGTGGCGATGAAGCGATGATGAAGAGAGCATACGGGTTGGGGTACAGTCTGGGGAGTGGAGAAAAGTAGGTGTGGGATTGTGTGCCAAAATTCTTCCCTTTCGATCTCTTTCTTGCCAAAATCCCTCAGATCATCCCCATCGGAACCTCGTCGTCCTCCTCCACGTTGAGGTAGTCAGGGTGTATCTCGAGCCTCGTCAGCAGTGCGAGTACGAGGATTGCTATACCCACTACAAATGCCCCTAAAAAGGCGATATCGAATCCAGCGTTGAGTACCTCGACCTGTATATCCACAGGTGCGGTCGAAGTTACGTGGTGGTGACTGGCAACGAGGGACATCCCCCATAAAAGCGTTAAGTTAAAGCAGGCGATACCGAGCGGCATCGGGGCGAAACGCGCGAGCGTGGTGAGACTCGATACCATGCCCTGGTAACTCTTCGCGACCGAATTCATGATCATGTTGGTAAGGGGAGTGACGAGGAGACCGAGCCCGAACCCGATCAAGAACAGGGTCACGATAATCATCCCTAATGTCGAGTCCACCCGAAGCGCGGTAAGCATGAAGTATCCGAGGATAATTACCAGACCTGCCGCGATGCACATCTTTCTCCCGCCTATACGGTTGAAGAGCACTCCGGCGGCGATCCCCGAGACCATCATAGCAAAGGAGAGCGTGGTCATGATTATCCCTGCATACGAGGACGAGAACCCGTGTACGTATTCGAAATAGAACGGGAGCAGGTAGTTGATCCCTCCGAAACTGAAGAAGAGCAGGCACATCGAGAGATTGGCGAAGAGGAAGTTCCGGTTGGAAAACAGTTTCAGTTCCAGCAGCGGATCAGAAACTCTCGTTTCGTGGAACACCATGTATGAGAGGGAGATCGCTGCCACTATTATCGCTGCGACGATTGGGAGCGACGTCCACCCAAGCGTGAGCCCCTCGGTGATTGCATATATGAGCGTGGCGAGCCCGACAAAGATGAGAACTCCTCCCTGGTAATCGAAACCCTTGAGGTTCCCCACACGGCTGTCCTTCGGGACCACCCGGAGGCCGAGTAGCACTGCAAATATCCCAACCGGGATGTTGATGAAGAATATCCAGTGCCAGGAGAGGTAATCGGTGAGGAGACCGCCGATTGTCGGGCCGATGGCGGTACCGAGGGCCGCGATAGTGATGACGATGCCCATCGCCTTCCCTTTCTGGTCGAGCGGGATGTACTCGGTCACCATCGCCGGTGCGATCGCCGTCATCATGGCACCTCCCAGTGCCTGGAAAACCCTCGATACAATCAGGAGATCGAACGAGTCGAACACATCGGGCAGCGAGCCGCACATGAACGATCCGACGGTGAAGATTGCAAACCCCGTGATGAAGATCCTCTTGAACCCGATGAGATCTGATATCTTGCCAAATATGATCACGCACCCTGCCATGGCGATGAGATAGGCGGTGGCTACCCAGGAGACGGTGCTCGTCGATATGTCAAACGATTCCGAGATTGTGGGAAGTGCGATATTCACGATAGTGCCGTCGAGCGAGGCCATGAAGATGGCGAGCGAGATCGACACGAGAAACAACACGTAACTTTTTTTATGGCCCGATTCCTGGGAGACACCCATGTATACTGGTATTTTTTCGATGGATGAAAAAGAATGTTGTTTATTTCCGAAAACGATCACTCTGAAGATACCGGGCCCCCAGGACAACCCGAATGTCAGTATGTGCATACATTGTCCTTGGGATTCTGCAGTCGATACGAAGCTGAACTCTCCAGATATTCTGTTATCATGCTCCCACCGGAAAAATCCACTGCCAGGAAACAGCCAGTTTAATTACAGTTAAAGGCGATGATCGCCAAATGTATGCCTGATATTTTTGGAGTGTTTTTAGGATGCTGAAGATTACCCCGTCTCTGTTATGTCTCGTCATGATTATCGGAGCCTGTTTCATCCTTGTGAGCGGTTGCCTGAACGATGAGAAACCGGCCTCCGAGAACGAGGACACGATCCCAGCGAGCGTTGCCGGTCCCGGTCAGGAACCGGATTACAATGATTCATATTACTGGCTTTCCCTGCCGTCCATAGAAAAGACGGTTGATGTGTTCTATGTCTACCCGACGGTCAGCAACAGTCCGACCGGATTCATGGATATTACGAGCGACGAGGAACGGGCGCTGGCACAGGGAATCTTTGATGCCCAGGCAAGCGTTTTTGCATCACGTGCCAATGTATTTGCTCCGTACTACAGGCAGATGTCGACACAGGTCGCGGTGACCCCCGATTCGCTCGCAACCGATACCGAGGAGTTCAAGCGGGGTGCAGTCGACGTGCAGGAAGCCTTCGACTACTATATCGCCAGTCTAAACGATGGCCGCCCGTTTATCATTGCGGGCCACAGCCAGGGGACGATGGCGTTGATCGAACTGATAAAGAACCGTTTCGGCGATGACGAAGACCTCCGAAACCGCCTGGTTGCCGGCTATCTCATCGGGTATACGATCACGGATGCCGATCTGGAAACGGCGGGACTTACCATGGCAAAAGGAGCAGATGATACGGGGGTCGTGATAACCTACAACACGCAATCGAAGACATCCACAGGCGGTCCCATGCTGATGGCCGGAGCACACTGCATCAATCCGCTCAACTGGAAGACCGATGCCACCTACGCCCCCGCATCCGAGAACCTGGGTGCACGGTTCTACAATGATACGACCGGCGAATTCCTGCGGGAAGTGGACAACTACTGCGACGCACAGATAGACCTGGAGACAGGAGCGCTCACGACGACGATTCCAGAAGGTGAAGACCTGGATATCGGCCCGTATTCCGAAGGTGTGTACCACCGGTACGACTATGCGTTCTGGTACAGGAACCTGGAGCAGAACGTCGGTGACAGGATCGATGCGTATCTGAACGCGACGATTGATCTGTGACTATGACGGAAACCTTCATAAACCAGATGCAGGATTATACGATCTTCGATGGAGACCTGCGAACGAGCGTCGGAGATCGTATTCAAACCCATTTTTCCAGCTTATAATGCCATCATAAAAAATGGCATGTGGTTGTGCAACAATACAAAAACAGGGTAATTCCAGTATATGAAAATCCTCGCATCAGAATTTTTTTTTTGATAAATTATTCTTTCATCTTCTCGTCCCACATGGCAAAACCTCGGATGCCGTCTTGAGCGCCTCGAGTGCGGCAGGGAACCCTGCAAAAAACGCTATCTGCACGAGGATCTCCTTTCTCTCCTCCTTTGTCAGCCCTACGATCAAACCCGTAATGATGTGATCTGTCAGCTGGGGGTTGCTCCCGACAACCGCCTGTGCCGCAATGGCAACGATCTCACGTGATCTCATATCGAGCCCCTCCCGGGAGTATACATCGCCGTACAAAAATTCCACGACCGAATTTGAGAGGCCCGGGGCGAGATTCTCTATTGCCTTCAGGCTTTCGGCAACTATCTCCCCTCCCGGGTCGCCAATTGCGCCTAATACTTTCATTCCCTTTTTATAGTATTCCGAATCCATATCAGACTCTTGGAAAAGAAGATATACAGGAATTACTGAAATTGCCAGGGTTTCATCCCCCGGCCGGTTTTTTCTGACATCTTCTTTCTGCAGGGCCGATGAACAAAGGCCTGGATATATCTGTCCGCCCCTCCAGTCTGGCTTGGTCATGTAACCTGAAACATTCCAGCATCTATATTTGAACAAAGATTTTTCCTTTATTCATGACTGAACAATCTGCCCGGCAGAAGATGACCCCGAAAGAGCTGATGATCGTGATCGTCATCTCCCTTGGGTCTTTCATGGCCGGGCTGGATGCAACTATCGTGAATATTGCCCTTCCCACGATATCGAAGGCATTTGAAGTCTCAACGGTCACTGCATCCTGGGTACTGAACGCGTACCTGATCATACTTGTCAGCCTTCTGCTCGCAGCATCGCGTCTCGGGGATATGAAAGGCTACCGGAAAATTTTCATGGCTGGTTTCGTGATCTTCACAATAGGCTCGGCATTGTGCGGACTTTCTCCCTCTATCGCGCTCCTCATCGTCTCTCGTGTGTTTCAGGCAATCGGCGGTGCGGTCATCGCAGCCCTGGGAGCGGTCATGGTCACCAGTTACCTCGCTCCTGATCTTCGCGGACAGGCGCTCGGGATCGTGGCCATGTTCACGATGCTCGGGGCAGCCCTTGGGCCTGTGGTTGGGGGATTTCTCACCAGTGCATTCTCGTGGCGGTTTATCTTTTACGTGAACCTGCCTGTGGGGATCCTTGCCATTCTGCTCGGCCTGCATTTCCTCCCGAGGCTGGCCCCGGTTTCCTCCAATGCAAAACTTGATATCCCCGGCGTAATCATGGTATTTGCCGCTCTCAGCACCCTTATCTATGGCCTGACCTCCCTCCAGGGTCCGCTCCCGATGACCGGGGTGGCATCTCTCATCCTATCAGTCGTATTCTGGGCTGCATTCATCCTCAATGAGAAGCGAAAAACGGAACCACTCATTAATATGCGCCTCTTCTCCAACCGGGCATTCTCTCTCCAGAACGTAAGCATCATGCTCATCCAGATGGCCATGGCCGGAACGATGATCGTGATGCCGTTCTTCCTTGAAATGGTAAAACACCTCCCGACCGATAACGCCGGGACCATATTGCTGGCGCTTCCCATCGGCATGATCCTCACCTCCCCGATCGCCGGTCGGTTTTCCGATATCATCGGGACGAAGAAGCCAATCATCATCGGGTTTATTGTCGGTGCAGTGGCCCTTCTCTTCCTCTCAACCTTAAGCCCCCACTCAAGCGTCGGACATATTGAGATCTACCTCTTTCTCCTGGGTGCAGGCAGCGGTATCGCCTATGCCCCCTTAAACAGTGCCGTCATGGGAGAGTCTCCGCCGAAAGAGAGAGGGGCAACATCAGGCCTCATCAAGATGATGACCAATCTCGGCTCCTCTCTGGGTGTGGCGACGGTCATGCTGGTCGCTGCTGCCGCTCTAGGGCCGAAACTGGCACAGGTTTCCGCCCATACTCTCCCAACCTCGGACCTGGCTTATGCATTCGATATGGCATTCCTCTTCCTCATGAGCCTGGAGATCGCCGGAGTCGTACTGATGCTCTTTGTCAGGGAAAAGACAGGCGGGTACAGCACCGACGGGGAGCCGGTGACCGCGTTCTGAATTTTATCCCGGAGGGACCGGAATGACAAATGAGATGATATCAGGGTGCAGCCGGCTCAAGTCCCGGGTTCACAGGATCCTTGAAGATCCACCGGAAGGAGACCAGGCAGCCCTGTGTGTCCAGGTGACGCTTGGCTTTGTGGTCATCCTCAATACCATCGCGGTGGTGATCTTCACTATCCCGTCGGTAGAGGCGTCCTGGGCCATCCCCCTCAACCTGGTCATTACATCCTGCCTTGTCGTCTTCGCCGTCGAATATCTCCTCCGTATCTGGTCCTGCACCGATGCCGGGACATGGCGGGAGAGGATGGCGGAGCGGTTCAGGCATGCAACCAGTTTCTACCTCATCATCGATCTCCTCTCAATCGTCCCGTTGCTGTTCCCCATATTCTTTGCAACAGACTTCGCCCTCCTCCGGGGATTCCGTCTCATCTCGATCTTCAAGCTAGGCAGGTACGCCCGGAAGTCCAGGTCTCTTGCTCTTCTCAAGCGTGTGATGATGAAGAAACAGGAAATTTTCACGCTCATGGTCTTTTTCCTGGTCTTTATCATCCTTTTTTCGGCCACTATCATGTATCTCGTGGAAAATCCCGCCCAGCCGGATAAATTCTCGAGCATTCCGGCCGCAATCTGGTGGGCGATGATGACCGTGACCACGGTCGGATATGGTGATATCTACCCGGTCACGCCACTCGGACAGACTTTCGGATCCCTGATCACGCTTGCCGGCGTTCTCCTCCTCGCCCTGCCTTCGGCTATCCTTGCCTCGGGATTCATCGAGGAGCGCCAGAAAAACCAGGAGAGCGTTCATGCGGAGATGGCTGAACAGACGTTGACACTCCTGGAACGGGCGGCGGATCTGTGGGAAAGAGGTCAGATTACGGAGGAAGAATATCAGGAATTGAAATCACGGATCATGTACGGTTCCGGCAGGGGAAGAAGTGGTTGAACGTGCCTTGATTGGAGAGCGAGCGGTTATCCATGGTATAAGATAAAAACACAGTCTGGAGATTTATTGCACCGTAATAAATGCGTTAAACAATCAATCAGCTGATTCGTGTATGATTGTGATTAGAAAAAAAACTCGAAATCGAACTGCGATTTAAAAAAAAACGTTATTAAAAGTGCTGCTATGGGGATTCGAACCCCAGTCGTGGGAGTGAGAGTCCCACATGATTGGCCGGACTACACTATAGCAGCAAACTGCTCTACAAAATGGTCATTATAGTTACTTAAACCTGTTGATATATCCCGTTCCCGGCGTAAAAGGCGTCCCTTACCCGCCGGAATTAGACCCGTGGCCGGGACCGAAATACCCCTGACCCACAACTATATCCCGCATATCCGGCCATAAATATAGGAAAGGGAAATGGCAGGCCTTGAAGAGGAGATAAAGGAACTGGAAGACGAGCTCCAGCGGACGCCATACAACAAGGCCACTTCCAAGCATATCGGCCGCATCAAGGCAAAGATAGCGAAGTTACGGGACGAGGCTGTCAACAGGGCGATCAAGTCTGCCGGCGGCGGCGAAGGATATTCTGTGCGAAAGTCGGGCGACGCTACAGTGGTCCTCGTCGGGTTCCCGTCCACCGGAAAGAGCACGCTTCTGAACCGGATGACCGGCACGGCAAGCGAGGTCGGGGCGTACGCGTTCACCACGCTCACGGTGGTTCCAGGCGCAATGGACTACAAGGGTGCCAAGATCCAGATCCTCGATATCCCCGGCCTTATCGCCGGTGCGGCCATAGGGAAGGGACGTGGAAAGGAGGTCATCGGCGTGGTCAGGAGCGCCGACCTGATCGTCATCCTCGTCGACGTCTTCAATGCAAGCCACGTGGACGTGCTGATGAAGGAACTCTATGATGCCGGGATCCGGATAAACCGAATGAAGCCCGATATCACCATCAAGAGGACGTCGCACGGCGGTATACGCCTGAACGCCGTCGGGACGCTCGACCTCGAGATAGACGAGATACGGACCATCCTCTCGGAGAACAAGATCATGAACGCCGATATCCTGATCAGGGGCGGGGCGACCCAGGAGGATATCATCGATGCGATGTTTGGAAACAGGGTCTATATCCCGGCGATCGTCGTGGTCAACAAGGTCGACCTCATCGAACCGGCTGCACGAAAAGCCATGGAAGAAGATATCCCGCGCCGGTTCGGGATGCAGCCTATCATGATCTCGGCCCAGACAAAATACAATATCGAGGCCTTGAAAGAGGAGATCTACAGGTCTCTGGGGTTCATGCGGGTATACTTAAAACCCCAGAGCAGCCAGGCGGATCTCGAGGAGCCGCTCATCGTCAGGACCAACAGCACTGTCGAGGATGTCTGCCGGAAACTTCACAGGGATTTCGTACATCGGTTCAGGTACGCCCGTGTATGGGGAGATTCGGTCAAGCACCCAGGCCAGCGCGTGGGGCTCCCCCACCTGCTAAACGAAGGCGACCTTCTCACCATCATCATAGAGCATTAGAAAAGCTCTTCCCGATATCATCGAGCGGGGCATCGGTCTTGAGGGCAGTTCCCGAATAATGAGCCCTGCTCGCTGCAAAACCAGTTTCCTGGAGCGATGAAATGACCGCTTCCAGCGGCGGCGGCGAGACTTTCCAGATTTTTGCAAGCCTGTGATAATCGTAATGACTCGATAGCGGGAGCTCCTGCCTGCAGGTGGCGATCAGCTTCTCCAGTTCCGGCCCTTTCCCAAGTTGCAGGTTCCCTATTCCGCCCGACATCGATTCCAGCAGTTGCAGATCCTGTATCCCGCCGGTCCAGAGCGGACCGATCGGAACGAGCGTATTCCCACATATTTCGCACACTGCATATTGCGGAAGCAGCCCTGTCTCTTCCGTCCGATACGGGCAGTTTGGGCACTGCATCACGTATCCTATCCGTGCCATCGCCCGGTCGGCACGCTCCGCCCCGTACGACAGCCTGACATGGAGGCGTACGAAATGCTCCCTTGCAAAACAGAAGAGCGGTTCGAGGCCCCTGTCGTACTTCGCAATCTCCCGGACAAGGAACCCGAGCAGGACGCGAAGACCTGTCTCGGAATGGTATTCGTTATTCTCGGCCGAGGCGAAATAGCGGCGCATTCCCGCCTTCTTATGGGCGCCGCACAGGGGTGCGGTATCGGTCGCCGTCACCATCAGGTACCTGCCGGTGCCTCGTGCAGCCGAATCGATAAATGGGGCCGGTGTGCCAAAGGGATCGATATCTACGGCATCAAATTTCCGGGTGGATAAGAGGCAGTTTATATCGGATTCGGTTATTTCAGGGAGGGTGCCCGCATATTCTGCATTTCTCCGGATTAGGGCGACGGCTTCATGGTTACGGTCGTTAATCGTCACCGGAATTCCGCATTCGTGTGCCATTCGAAGTCCCCGTGCCCCGGTGGCTCCCATGGCGTCGAGGTAGTTGGAGAAGGGAAGGACAGATGCGAGAAGGATGGTTGCATCCCGTGAGAACTCCATGCGCCGGTTGAAGAAGACACTCGCGGTGCCCGGCGGAAAAGCGCTCCCAGGATCCTGTACCGGAACGAAGAACCGTGTTGTTCCTTCCAATACCTCGCAAAAATCCATAACGCCAGTATTGTGGAAGTTCACAAACCTTATACCTTCTCTTTGTCAATTGATATAGGCAGGGCGTGTGGCCTAGTCAGGATAGGGCGGTAGCCTCCTAAGCTATAGGTCGGGGGTTCAAATCCCTCCACGCCCGTTCTTTTATTATTCCGTTGTTGTTCAAATTTCCTACATGTTGATATGAACCGGCGCCAATATCTAGACGGGAAATGTCTGTATGAAAATCTCCGGCTTCGTGCGAATATTGAGGCCGGTAAACTCGTTCGTTGCCGGCGTTGCAGCCAGTATCGGGTACTTCATGGCGACGGGTACCCTCGTCTTCGAGACACTGCTCCTGGCAGCGATCGTCTTTTCGATCACGTCCGCCGGCAATGTCGCAAATGACTGTTACGATATCGAGACAGACAGGATAAACCGCCCGGAACGGCCATTGCCCTCGGGGGAGATCGGACTCCGGACGGCACTCGCTCTGGCAATCGTATTATTTGCTTTGGGAATCATCCTTGCGGCATTTACAAATATTCTCTGCCTGGCGATTGCGGTATTCAATTCAGCGCTTCTGGCATGCTATGCCGCCTGGCTGAAGAGGACGCCTCTTCTAGGCAATATCGCAGTATCCTACCTTTCAGGCTCGATCTTCCTCTTCGGCGGGGCATTCGTCGGGATGGAAGGCCTTATCCGGGTCGGCCCGATCGCAGTCATCACGTTCCTTGCGATGCTTTCACGCGAACTTTTTAAGGATGCAGAGGACGTGGAGGGAGATTCGGCGACCGGGGCATTTACATTGCCGGTTCGTATCGGGGTGGAGAAGACCTCATATATAGGATTTGCATGTCTCGTCGGGGCAGTAGCGGCAAGCCTTGTTCCGTACCTGTGGTGGGGACCGTGGTACATCGCCGGGATACTCCCGATCGACCTCTTTTTAATCGTTGCAGGGATACGGCCGATTCGCTGCGATACCCCGGGCTGCATCAAATCTACGAAGGCCACGTCTCTCTTAAAATATGCTATGTTTGCATCACTCGTGGTATTCACGGCAGCTGCAGTACTGCTCTGAATTCGGCATCAGAAATTTGAATCATGAGAAAATTCATGAATGTGCGGAGAATCGTCGTCTCTTAGTGCTTCTTTGGGTATCTTTTCAGGAGGAATACCGAGGACCGCAACATCCATCACATCATCCCAGTTTACGAGAGTCTCCACGCAACCATCTTTCAGGGTCACTACCCCCAGTCCCACGACTCCGACTTTGTCTGTCAGCTCGAGCCCTTCTTTCACTTCTGATAGACATCCCACGCCTATGATTGCCCTGGGGCGGTATTTCTTCACCATCCGCTTGATCAAAGTCGAGCCTGGGGCTATAAAGACCTTGTAACCCATCTTTTCCAGGACACCACGCCAATATCCAATACTGCACTGGCCGCAGGCCCGGCATTTAAGACCTTCAGGGGAGAGATGAGCCGGGCACCTGGCCGAACGGAGACACTGGGGAAGAAAGATCATCCGTTCTTCAACAGGGATTTCCGCAAATGCACGCTTGTTCATGCTGTTCCGGAGCTGAACGAAGAACGAGAGCATCTCGGCATCTTCAAGTCCTATCAGCCGGAAGAGGGCTTTCACCGTCCCTTCCAACATCGTGATGCCGGCCTTGAGAAACTTTGGGAACAGGAGCTTGCCGGTTTTTATTGAATAGACAGAGATTGCCACCATCAGGACAGAGAAGAGAAGAATGCCGAGGATGACGATGAGGGTAACCTCTCCCACGATGAATACGAACTGTTCCCAGAGTGTGGCATTGATGGCCATGACAGGCATTATCCGATAATCTTCCGTTTCCGTGCTATCTCTTCCCAGTCAAGGGGCGGGCGGAGAATTCCCTCCTCTGTGATGAAACCGGAGACAAGGGAATGTGGGGTTGCATCGAAGGCAGGATTGAAAACACCGGCCTTTATTGGTACAACCTGAGTTTTACCACACATTGAGATCTCCTCCCGTCCCCGCTCCTCGATGGTTATCTCGACCTCAGTATGGTCCGGATCGAAGGTGGAGAGCGGCGCCGCGACATAGAACGGGATGTCGTGCCGATCGGCGCATACGGCATGCATATAGGTGCCTATCTTATTGAATACCGCATCCGGAGTTATACGGTCTGCCCCCACGATTACAAGGTCGATATGCCCCATCCTCATGATATGAGCGGCGGCTGAATCGGTGATAACAGACACATCAATCCCGTCTCTCGACAGCTCCCATGCAGTGAGCCTTGCACCCTGGAGGAGAGGACGTGTCTCGCATGCCATGACCCGTATCTTCTTTCCTGCTTCGATCCCTGACCGGATGACACCGAGTGCAGTTCCCCATTCGCTGCAGGCCAGTGCACCGGCATTGCAATGGGTGAGAACAGTTCCCTGGTCCGGTAGGACTCCGATCCCGGCTTCACCCAGCATATGGCATGTCCGTGCATCAGCGGCTGCGATCGAGAAGGCCTGCTCAAGTGTTGCTCGCCAGGCATCCCTGACAGATATGGCATGCCTGGCCTGCTCGAGAACCATGTCCACGCCCCAGGCAAGATTGACGGCTGTGGGGCGGGCTGATTTGATCTCCTCCGCCTGGACCGTGAGCTTGCGCAGAAATCTCTCAAAATCCTTTTCCCGTATCTTCCGTGCCGCGAGGGCTACCCCGTAGGCTCCTGCAACGCCGAGAGCCGGTGCTCCCCGCACTTCAAGGCGCCGGATGGCCTTGACAAGCCGGTTCACCGTGCTGCACCGGACCATCCCGAATTTATCCGGGAGTTTCGTCTGGTCGATAAGAAGAATAACATTGTCTTCAGTGTCCCAGGATACAGTCTCCTCTGTTTCCATCAGTCTCATCCTTCCCGTTCCGCATCGATAAACGCCCGCATGGCTGCTGCGCCTGCCTGGGCTACGCAATCCGGGATATCCTTCGGGGAGATTGCGGTCCCGGCAACATATATCCCTGGTTTTATGGTGGCCACGGTGTCGATCTTATCATCGGCTGATTTGAAAAAACCGGTATCTTCGAGGGGTATTCCACACAATTCCGCGATCTTTTCGCTGGCGGGGGCAGGTTCAAGACCGACGGAGAGGACGACAAGACCTGGCTTGAGTTGTTCCATCTCACCCGTCTCTGTATTCTCGATGCGGATTGAAAGCGAATCGTCGCTGTCGATAATCTCGGCCGGCATGCCCCTGATAAACCGGATCTCCTCATTTACTGCCCTTTCATAGTATTCTTCATATCCTTTGCCATAGGCCCTGATATCCATGTAGAGGATTGCGACATCCATATCGGGGTATTTCTCCTTGAGAAGGAGGGCATTTTTTATTGCGTACATACAGCAGACACAGGAACAGTACGGCCTGTCGATGGCAACGTCCCTGGACCCCACACACTGCACAAAAACCACGCTTTCCGGGGTTGTGCCGTCGGAGAGCCGCAGTATCTTTCCTCCGGTCGGTCCGCTCGCATTCATCATTCTCTCGAATTCCAGGGCTGTGATGACATCGGGGTAGAGAAGGTATGAGAACTGTTCCTTGTTCCTGGCATCGAATACACGGTATCCTGTGGTTATGATGATGCTTGATGCTTCGATCTCGATCTCCTTCTCGGAGTCTTCTTTTAGAATGGCCTCCCTGTCACATATGTCGTAGCAGAGGCCGCATTCGATGCAGTGTTCGGGGTCCTTTACGACGATGTCGGGTACTGCCTGGGAATGTGGCTTATAGATGGCTTTCCTGACACCGATCCCTGCATCGAACCGGTTATAGACCTCCACAGGGCAGATGAGGATGCAGTCACCGCAGCCATTGCATCTCTCCTCATCGATGTACCGCGGATTCTTCTTCACCGTAACCGTGAAATGTCCTTCCTCGCCCTCGACCGAGGACACCTCCGAGCAGGTATGGATATGGATATAGGGGTTCCTGGAGACGTCCATCATCTTTGGCGAGAGTATACACATCGAGCAGTCGTTCGTGGGAAATGTCTTGTCAAGTTGTGCCATGTGGCCTCCGATCGAAGGTTCACGCTCGATGAGATGCACATCAATTCCATGTCCTGCGAGGTCGAGTGCGGCCTGGATGCCGGTCACACCGGCACCGATTATCACAACATCAGTCATGCATATACCTTCCTGCAAGTTCCCAGTAGTTCGCGGCGTTCTGGGCAATATGCCTCCTCTGTTCGTCTGTCACGGTCTTCAACACTTTTCCCGGAACCCCTACAACCACTGATCCCGGGGGAACATCCATACCCTCGGTTACCACGGTTCCGGCACCGAGGAGTGATTCTTCGCCGACGACGGCACCGTTCAGGACGATGGCTCCCATACCGATAAGGACACGGTCCCTTATTGTACAGCCATGCAGTATTGCTCCATGGCCGACAGAGACCTCCCGGCCGACCTGGATGGGGTGACCTGCGCTGGTATGCAGTACCGCATTGTCCTGCACATTGGACAGGTCGCCGAGTGACACTCTGTCCTTGTCGGCCCGGATTACGGCACCGTACCAGATACTCACCTTTTTTCCAATCGTTACATCGCCAAGAATGGTGGCATTATCGGCAACGAATGCATCCCGGAACTGCGCCCTATCAATATCCATAATAGCATAGGAAATAGAATATCAAGCACAATGAAGGTTATGGTAGGGGGCACCTTTGATCCTCTTCACGATGGACATAAGAGGCTCATCTCAAGGTCTTTTGAGCTTGCGGGCAACGACGGGATAGTGATCATCGGCCTGACGACAGATACATTTGCAAGCAGGAAGTGCCACCCGGTCCATGACTATGAAGCAAGAAGGAACCGGCTGGAAGAATATATCAGGGAGAAGGGTTTTAGAGCCGGATGGGCTATAGAGCCTCTTTCAGACCATTATGGATCTGCCCTCGAGGCGGACTTCGATGCCCTCGTGGTGAGCGAGGAGACATTACCTGTGGCCCGCGAGATAAATACGATGCGGAGAACCAAAGGGTACCCCAAGGTGGACATTCATCAGATAACCTGTGTCCTCGCAGAAGACGGGCACTGGATCTCCAGCACGAGGATCTACCGGGGCGAGATCGACGAGCACGGTAAACTTCTCGGGGATTCCTGTGAACCTGAGGAATAACAGGCTGAATGTGAATAAGGTCAATATATTTATGAGATAGCGGGTAATGCTATCAGCAGGGTACATATGCCTCAAAAGGGGAATTCGAGCTCACATCATTCTGGAACCGATAATTGGGCCTCTACAGCAATAAAAGATATCATCGTCCGGGACATCATGTCCGGCGATTTTGATCGCATCCCCCCGCAGATGCCGATCGATCGCATTCTGCATGAGTTGTCTTCCCGGAAGTGTGCCGACCTCGTGGTGGTTGACGATGACGGAACATTTTTGGGAGTCGTTTCTCCTTTCGATCTCGTTGACCATGTAAATCCTGCCATGGGAGTCCGTTCAGGAAAGAAGGCTCCCTGCATCGAATGTCTCATGAGAGGAGATGCGTTGGTCGCCGAGGATCTCATGTCCCGCGGCCATGTAACGGTGACCGAAGAGACTCCCGTCGTGGAAGCACTCCGCCTCCTTGAAAAATATCGTCACCCTGATCTCGTGGTCATAGACAGGGAGGGAATTGCGGTCGGAGTTCTCGGGATATGCAGCATCATATCTCATCTCCGGCTTGTTGGTCATCTTTAGATCCGAGCCTGGCAAAGCCCCGTGTCATAAGGAGGGGAGTGAGGAAGATCGAAACAATCACCATGAAGGTCACTGATGAGAAGAGGGCCGCACTGATCAGGCCTGAGGAGAGTGCCACTTTTGAGACGACGAGACTTATCTCACCACGTGGAGACAGGCCAAGCCCAACAAGGAGCGATTTTGCTCTGTCCCGCAGAAACCAGAACGAGCCTATATAACCTCCAGCTATTTTTGAGGCGAATGCCGCCACGATCATCACCAGGATGAATGGGATCGAGATTGATTCGGATGAGAAGGTGACGAAGAGGCCGATCGATGCGAAGAATACGGCGGTGAAGAAGCCGAATGCGAAATCTGCCAGGCTGTCGTACAGGAGACGATCGCTCCTTATGGAATCCCCGAGGATCAGGCCGGCTATGAAGGCGCCGATGGCATAGTGCAGGCCTGCTTCCTGGGCGACGACCGCAGTTATAAGCGCGATGAGAATGGCCACGGAATAGGGCATCTCGTGCGTCTGGGCGGAACGTGAGGATTCGAAAGACCAGAGGATCAACTTCTTTCCAATGGTCAGGACCAGGACGAAGAACACTGCGATGATGATCATCTTCAGGACTATATCCTGTACTCCTCCCATCCCCGATGCGAGCGTCGTCAGTACAGCAAGCAGTATCACTCCAATCACATCGTCGACCACCGCAGCACTCACTATGGTCATCCCGATCTTTGATTTCAGCTCCCGAAGATCCACAAGGGTCCGTACAGAGATTCCAATGGATGTGACGGCAAGTGCAATTCCAAGGTAAATACACTCATGAAGACCGAAACCTGCCAGATATCCCAATGCCAGTCCAATGGCAAACGGGACTGCAACGCCTGCCAGTCCCGTGGTCAGCCCGACCTTCTCTGACTTTGCAAATGTCTTCATGTTGAGCTGTGCTCCGCTCATGAAGAGGAGGGCAATTATGCCAATATCGGCAAAAAATTCAATGACTTCGTTTGGTGCGACCAGATTCAGGATTGCAGGTCCGAGTACAATCCCAGCAGCAACCTCGCCTATTAGTGAGGGAAAACTTAACCTCTCCACCAGCTCGCCCAGGATTTTTGCAAGGAGGATAATGAGGATGATCTGGACGAGCGGGTTCATTCATCCGTGAATAGGAATCCGCGGGATAAATGTGTTTGTTCGGTTTGGGATGGAAACTTGGATTTGGAAGGACTATTTGGCCCAACGAATTTTTCCAGAGGCGAAGAATCTCCTTATAAAAGGACAGATCATCACCCACGGTGTTAAAAAACCAACCGTCATAAAAAAAAAGCAGAGCAGTTTTATCTCTTCCTCTCCAGGAAAAATACCGCCGTTAGACCTGAAATAGCCACAATCGCTATTACTGGTGAGATGCCTGCTTCGGGCGTCTGCGCAGGTTTTGCAATCATCTCCTTTGCAATCTGAATATTCTCTCTTGCCTCTTTGGATTCCGGGTCGAGCGAGAGTGCCTTCTCGGAGGAAGCAATACTCTCCTCGTATCGCCCGAGACCGTTCAGGGACGTGGCGCGGTTAATCCAGGCATAGGCATTATCCGGATCGATGGCGATCGCCTCGTCAGATGCAAAAAGCCCTTCTTCGAATCGTTCCATGCTGTTCAATATGCCCGCCTTCGTGATCCATGCCAGGGTAAAGTTACGGTTCTCCTGCAGTGCATGATCGATCTCTGTGAGGGCCTTATCGTAGTCGCCCTGGTAGGCAAGTTCGACGGCCCTGTTGTAGTAATTGATCGCATCAATGTTGTCTGCACCAGCAGGCATCATCAACCACGAAACCAGAACGACAAGTGTTATCAGGGGTAGAAATCTCGCAGATCTCATCTTTATTGCTCCGTTTATTCCGGGCCAAAAAAGGCCGTGCAGCTGGTTAGATAGTTATATGATGTAACTCGTGATATCCTTCGTGATCACCCAGTCGCAGTACAGGCAGTGGAGTCCCTTTTCGAGCACCTCGAACCTGGACTGGATCGGCTCGTTGGCATTGGAGATGCATCCTGGGTTTGGGCATCTGACGATTCCGACCAGGAATTCGGGGGTCTCAACACCCTTCTTTTCAAAGACCTTGTAATCCCGGATAATATTTATGGATGCATGGGGTGCGATCAGGGATATCCTGTTCACCTCATCCTTGAGAAGTTCCCGGTTCTCGATCTTGACGATATCCTTCTTCGACATCTTGCCGCTTTTGACGTTGGTTGCCACCGATATGGATTCTGTGGTCGTTCCGGTGATCCCGATGATTTTCAGGACATTCAGGGCCTCACCCCCGGTGATATGATCGATCACCGTCCCATTCTTTATAGGGCTGATCAGGAGGCCCTTCTCAGCGGCCTTCCTGGTCATTTCATCACCTTCTCAAGCATCGCCATCCGTACCGGAATTCCGTTGTTGGACTGTTCGAAGTATCGTGCATATGGGAGGGAATCCACTCCGGGATCTATCTCGTCGAGCCTTGGGAGCGGATGAAGCACGATGAGGGAATCCTTGACCCCTTTGAGAAGTTCAGGAGTTACCCGGTAACTTGAGGCGACCTTGAAGTATGACGATGCGTCCGGGAACCTCTCCCGCTGAATCCGCGTCACGTAGAGGACGTCCAGGTCATGCACAACATCCGATATATTCTCATGGTTTATGACCTCGCAACCGCTCTTGCGAAGCTCCTCGGCCAACGAAGCAGGGAGTTCGAGTCCTTTCGGCGAGATGGTATGGATGGTGGCTCCGTACAGGGAGAGGGCATGCGCCAGTGAGTGTGCGGTCCGCCCGTAGCGGAGATCGCCAAGGAGACCCGCACTGATGCCGTCGATATCCATGGACTGTCGGATAGTATAGAGGTCGAGCAGAGTCTGTGACGGGTGCTGGCCTGCACCGTCCCCGGCGTTGATAACCGGGACAGATGCAAACTCGCTGGCGAGACGTGCGGCCCCCTCTTTCGGGTGACGGAGCACGATCGTGTCCACGTAGCCGCTCACCACGCGGATAGTATCGGCAAGCGTCTCTCCCTTCGATATGGAGCTGGCCTCGACGCTCCCCATACTTATTGCGACGCCCCCGAGCCGGGTCATTGCCGCCTCGAATGACATCCTGGTCCGCGTGCTCGGTTCGAAAAAGAGAAGGGCAAGGATCTTCCCCTTGAGGGAAGTCGAGTCGAATCGGGACTGGATTTTTCTTGCTTTCTCCAGCAGATCATCAATCTCGGCCCGATTTAAGTCCCTTATTGATATGATGTGCTTCATGAAACCCCGCTGATGGCCGGGTGGTATGGGAACTGATACACCGGCGCACAATCCCACCCGGAAATTTCCCGTACAGTATTGTGATATCATCGTTGATGAGATTATTGGACGGCCGCCGGTCCTTCCTGCCTGCGGCTTATCCGGGAGGAGTCACGGTGGAATGCCTGGTAACAAGGAGATTGTAGGCATTGTGCTGTCTGTTGAACCTGACAAGGACCTGGTGGAATTCTGCCGGGGATCCATAAGGAACAGAGAGTAACAGCTTATTCCCGGGTGTTACATGATACGAGGGAAGTACGGCAAAGACGGGTTTCTGCGCGGTGCCGTCACAGATCCGGAAGACGTGGGTATTCTCATCGCCTAGTTCACACGAGATAACAGCAGCAACAAGGTCTATTCTCCGATTGAGGTGATTCGGCAGGGTAGAAAGCCTGGCAAAGCGCGACCCTTTCGGAATCCTGTAACTCTCCTTTACACGCCCATCCTTCCGAAGAATTGCAAACGAGTATTTTATGTCCGTGTTCACGAACCTGTAGGAATCTGCACCTGCGGCAACTTCTTTCATGAGACGGGTGGGTGAAAGAGACGGTTTGTCGATGAAGCTCCAGCAGGATTCCGCCCGACACGAAAGGCCACGGAACGATGGGCACGGGCTGTATATCGTCAGGCCCTTCTTTGAAGCTCTGTAGACAATCCTCCTCATCGTCGTGGAATTTACAAGGTCGGCGGGTTCGGCCACTACTATACTGCCCGAATGAGAGAGAAGGTTTGAGAGTTCGAGGAGAATCCGGGCACCGTATCCTTCTTTTCCTCTCTCCATCTCGTTTATTACGTTCTGCATAACTATCAGGTCAAGCGATGCCGGGAGATCACGGATTTCAGGGTCCAGCAGGTCCATCTGGATAGGTTCGTGGATGGTAATCCCAGGCTGTTTGCGGGCAAAGGGAAAGACGATCTCGCGGTATGCCTGGATGAATTCATCTGAACGTTCAACAGCATATATATCGGCAGTGTATCCCCCAATTCTCGAATAGAGATTTGTGATTGCCAGTGGGACGATCCCCGGCCCGGTGCCTGCGTCAAGCACCCTCATGTGTGATTTTACAAGTCCGTCGGTTGCCAGAGAATGAAGAATATGCTCGAACTGGACGATATATACCGGGGCCTGGTACGCAAGATAACCCATGACGCTGTAGCCTTTCCGGTATCCGATCCTGCCGCTTCTTCCCCAGTACTGCGCCTTCTGCTGCAGGATTGCATTCCGGATCCTTTTGATTACGATAGGATCATTCCAGCGCTTTCCGGTCTTTTCTTCAATATAGCATTCAAAGAGTGACTGGATGGATTCCGGAATTTTTGGGTGCGCGAAGAAGGCCTGGATCTTTTTATCATCAGCCCGGGACGGTTCTAAAAATTCGGCAGGCTCCTTCCTTTTAATGAGATAATCACCATTCCTGCTCTCGGCATGCAGGTCAAGATCGGTCAGCAGGTGATGAATCTGCGAATAGAGCTCGTCAAGCCGGAAATTTCCCTCGAGGTAATCGAGAATTGTTGAGAGCAGGAATTCCTTCTCGATGGAAGAGACATATTTGAGGGTTGACGCGATTTCCCTTTCATCCATTCAAGATACCATTCTCATGCCACTACATTCAATGTTTTGAGTAAGGATCCATATGCGACATGGTAATGAACATTCACGTATAAAGGGATTTCAAGCAGGGATCAATTTTCATCCCATTCATTGCGCAGGTATGAGGAGATCGGATGGAGAATCAGGATAAAGCTGAAGATGAGATGCTTTCAGAGGCGGATGCCTACCAGCTTCTCGAAAGCTATGAAATACCGGTTCCCAGGTATGGAATCGCATCAGATACCCAAAAAGCCGGTGAGATTGCCGAGGAGATCGGGTATCCAGTTGTATTGAAAGTGATCTCTCCCGAAATCGTTCACAAGAGTGATGCCGGTGGTGTATTGATCGGGATCCGGTCCCGAAAAGAAGCGGAGGATGCATTCGGCTCAATCATTGAGAATATCAAAAAATTCCGTTCTGATGCAAAAATCACGGGAATTATCGTGGAAAAGGAATATCCGCAGGGCCTCGAGTTGATCATAGGTGGAAAACGTGACCCGGCATTTGGAAGCGTACTAACGTTTGGCATGGGAGGAACGCTTGTAGAACTGCTGCGCGACGTGAAGACCCGTGTCCTGCCCCTGTCACGTGAAGAGATCGTGCGGATGATCAGGAGCATAAAGGGGTACCGGCTCATCGAAGGATACCGGAACAGCCCGCCTCTCGACGAGGAATCCCTCCTTGAAATTGTCGGTTCTGTCGCATCAATGCTTCAGGACCATCCCAGGATACGTGAATTCGATATCAATCCGCTGATATTATATGAAAAAGGCGCCATCGCGGTCGATGCCAGGATAGTGGTGGCCCCTCACAAAAAGGAGAGGACAATTATCCATAATAAGCCGATTCCCAAGCGACTTCTTCAGCCTGACTCTATCGCACTGATAGGCGCAACATCGGACCCGAACAAGATTGGATATGCGGTGATGAGAAACCTCCTCTCTTTTCCAGGCGACCTGTATCCTGTCAACCCCCATTCGGATCAGATACTCGGTAGAAAGGCATACAAAATGGTCGGCGAAATCCCCGGAAAGATCGATGCCGCGGTGATTGCAATTCCTGCCGGGCTGGTAGCAGGAGTGATGGAGGAACTGGGGGAGAAGGGCGTGAAGCTGGCCATAATATTGTCTTCAGGATTCAGGGAGGTCGGATCAGAAGGCAAGAAGAGAGAGGATGAAGTTATGGCGGCCGCGGAGAGGGGAGATATCCGTGTCATCGGACCAAACTGCCTTGGAATCATCCTGCCCCATGAGAAACTCAACACCACCTTTGATCCCATCACTCCCCGCCCGGGACGGATAGGGTTCATCTCCCAGAGCGGGGCGATAATTACCACCATCACCGACTGGAGCCTTCCCGAGCAGATCGGGTTCTCAGCAGTGATAAGCGTGGGTAACCAGTCAGACCTTGGATTCATAGAATATATCAGGTACCTTTCGGATGACGAAAAGACCCGTGCGATTATCCTGTACGTGGAAGAGATACGGGAAGGGCAGGAATTCATGGCTCTTTGCAGGGAGATCACTCCAAAAACCCCTATAATCGCTTTAAAATCGGGTTCTTCCGAGATCGGAAAGAGGGCTGCGTCATCTCACACCGGATCGCTGGCAGGTAGTTTCCAGGTATACCAGGCAGCATTCCACCAGTCGGGGATAATACCGGTTTTTTCAATAAAAGAGGCCTTTGATGTCGCAGAGCTCCTTGCATCTGAGGGCTATCCCAAGGGAAGAAGGGCCATCGTGGTCACCACTGCAGGGGGGTTTGCAGTTCTCGCATCTGATTATGCACAACGTTACGGAGTGGAGCTGACGAGCCTTCCAGACAGCCTGGTTGATGAACTGGATTCCATTCTCCCCACGATGTGGAGTCGCGGTAACCCGATGGATATCATCGGAGACGGGGGTGCTGACCGGTACGCCCGTGTCTTCGATATCCTCATCAATCACCAGGATATCTGGGATATAGCAATCGTGATTGCGGTCCCATCAGCCCTGCTCGACTCTTCCCACCTGGGACAGGAGATCGTGCGGTTCTCACACCATACCGACAAGATGATTGCAGGATGTCTCCTCGGGGGAGACAGCATGAAGAGCGGTGTCGGAATACTCCGGGAGAATAAGATTCCCAATTATTCGGATATCGAGAGTGCATTCAGGGCTGTTGGCAGGAGCCTGAAGTCATGCGAGGAGAGGGAAGGACGAGGATAAAACGGCGGGATCTGATGAAACCTCGCTCCTGATTGAGAATATTCCTTCTGTTTTTACCATTGCGCTCCGGTCTTCTCCAGTTGAGCGATTTAGGAACAATTCATTGAAATACGCGAATATCAGATGGAACTGGCTTTGGTCGTGTTCATTTTGTAAAGGTTTTCTTTTCAAAAGAGAACTTGTGGTTATTTGGCAATCGATCCTCTCTCAGGGATCAATAGGCGGAAGTGACGATCCTATAAGGAACAGTTCGGCCGGATGGCCCGGGGATCCGGCAATATTTTTGATTAATAATTCAACAGGGAGACTCGATCCGTCATTGATAAGCAGATCCAGATCGAAGAAGACCTGGTTTTTTGCCCCTTCGGACGATTCTTTCGGGCGGGAAATAAAGAGGTTGGTTTGGGCTCTCTCCCTCCAATGCGGGGTGATAAATCCGAGGAGAGATCTCGATTGCATACTGCCTTCAGGCAATTTCAGGAGTTTTTCCAGGTACGGGTCCGCATACCTGATGATACCATCCGGATCGGTCACCAAAACAAAATCCGGGAAGAATGAAGAGCGGCGGTCCTGCAATCGTGACCTTCCTGTTAATCTGTCCTTTTTTGAGGATGTGATATACCTGACAGCTGAACGAAGCTCGGAGAATACCTCCTTTGGATTCTTTCCTTTTTTCAGGTAATAATCAATTCCATAGTTAAGGGCTGTGATTACGGTATTCTCATTTCCTTTGCCCGTGAACATGATAAATGGGGTATCACAATCGTTTTTGCGCAGTTCCCTGAAAAATTCTATACCGTCCTTACCCGGCATGTCATAATCCGATATGATAACATCATATGCCCTTTTCTCAAGCATCCCCATCGCCTCGTGGACCGAACTACAGAGTTCTACCAGTAACTCGCCATCTTTCTCAAGGAGAATCTTGGTTATATTGAAAAGCGCAGGGTCGTCATCGACAAGGAGGACATGAATCACGTAATGCTCAGGTCATTATTGTTTGGATTGGACGAAAATATTTTTCAAAATGTTATTATGATGAATATACATCCCGGTTCTCTTACTGAACCGCGGGGTTCGGTCAAAGAACTTCCCGGTTATATATTTCCCTCTATCTATCGTCCCAATTTATCCCCGCAGCTGCGAGAAAGAAAAAACGGTGAAGTATGCCATGATATCAACCGCCGGATGGAGCTGTGATCAGGATACCCACGGCGGCGATAGAGATCATGCGAATAAAAAGTGTCACGACGGAGTCCTCCGGTGGAATCGCGTTCAGGTCAGAACAGGTTTGATATCCGGTAAATTTTCGCCTGCAAAGGAGAATTTGCCAGTCCTTGGTATGCAGCACCCAAAAATATTCAGATCACATCCGTCTGTGGCACTAAAGACAGAAGACGGCAGTATGAACCTGCCGTCCGAGTCATGGAAAAAACTTCATTCTTGTGCACACAATCACCATATTCCAAATCTAATATCAGGGATTTGACCGGTATAAGCCAGTATTTCGGGGACTCTTTCCAGGACCGGAAAGCAAGACTTCCGGACCGCCTGTGAAATATCCCCGGCTATCCGGTGTTACCCGATACCTCGAAAGATCGTATCAATCCTCGAATATCTGATACTTGTCACGTTCAGCAGATGTTTTGAAATAATTTTCCAGGTCTGCAATCAGTTCTGCTGCGGACTGGTACCGCATCGCGGGATCTTTCTCGATGCATTTTAAGATGATAGGTTCCACTTCCCCTGCTTCGGGATTTATCTCGGAGGGACGTGTAGGCTCCTCGGATGCTATACGTGAACTGACCCTTCCTATCTCGTCGCCTTCGAATGGTACTCTGCCGGTCATAAGCTCGAAGAAGAGTGTCCCGAGCTGGTATATATCGGTCCTCTGATCCGTATCGCCATATTTCTGAGGTGAGACCTGTTCAGGCGCAGCATAGGAGAGGGAAAAACCCGTGAGAGTCGGCACGATTACTGCCCCCATGACCTTGCTCATTCCCCAGTCGGTAATCTTTGGTGTTCCATCAGGAGTGACCAGGATGTTCTGGGGCTTGATATCACGGTGAATAATTCCTTTGCTGTGTGCATATGCAAGCCCCCTTGCAATACCAAGCACAATTTCGGCTGCTTTGCGGGGAGGCAGGGGGCGTGGGAGGGCATTGAGCGTCCTGTCCACGTATTCCATCTCGACATAGGGAACAGGCAGGATATTTACTTCAGACACCTGGACGATATTGGGGTGGTCCAGTCCTTCCCATGCCATTATCTCCTTCATGAAGCTTTTTCCTGCGGTTTCGTCAAAATGAATGGGTATCTTTAAGGCCACCCTTTCACCAGTTTCCCTCTTTCTCGCAAGAAATACCCTGGATATCCCGCCTGACCCGATAAATTCGACATTATAATACCTGTCAGCAATTTCTGCCGGGAACGAATCGGGCAGCCGGGATGTGTTCACCATTGCCCTGTCCCCGGCCACATCTGAGTCGGTTCGGGTCTCATGGCCCGGTTTCATTCCTGTTTCCGTCTCTCTTGTAATCTGGATGTCCTGCCACCTCGAGGAGACTGTGGCGAGAAGGGATGCCGAGATACCCATTGCAAGCGGTGCCCCCTGCAGCGAGCCCAGACTCAGGAAGACCAGGACGCCGATAAATGCCAGGAATGCCCCGGAAGCGGTATGGACCTTAACCGTCCACCGCAGGGGCCATGCGCGCAACGTACCGATTATGAGGGCAAGGGAGGATATGCAGAGGTAGAGTGTCAACAGGCTCATCAGGATCCACAATCCGGGATCCCTGCCGACGAGGTCGATTCCCGATGGATTTACCAGGTAGACAAGACTCATGAAAAGCCCTGTTGCAGAGAGGGCGTATGCTATGATGCCGAGGGCCCTGTTCCTCAGACCGGGAGAATAGTGCAGACTCTTTCCTGTCAGGAGATCGGCAGATACGAGTATACCGCAGAGAACAACAGATAGAAAGATGCCGGCCGTCGCACTGCTTCCGCCTCTGAAATCTATCAGTCCCGGAGTTATGTTCCAGGTTTCGGGCGGGGTCGGTGACGGTTTTATTGTATACTTGCCGACGAACGGCGGGAAGACAATTATGGTTGTGGGGACTGTTGTTGGGCGCGTTGTACGAAACGTCGTAACGGTGGTTGTCGGCAGGGTCGTCGGATAAGTGGTTACGGGGGAAGTTGTGACCGTGGTCGTGGGGGATGTGGTTGCGGTAGTTGTGGGAGAAGTTGTGACCGTGGTTGTAGGAGAGGTGGTTGCGGTAGTTGTGGGAGAAGTTGTGACCGTGGTTGTAGGAGAGGTGGTTGCGGTAGTTGTGGGAGAAGTTGTGACAGTGGTTGTAGGAGAGGTGGTTGCGGTAGTTGTGGGAGAAGTTGTGACAGTGGTCGTCGGAGAGGTAGTTGCGGTCGTGGTCGGAGGTGTGGCCGGGACAAGCGTAGCCTGTATGCGTGTATCTTCCCCCTCCCGAACGAGTACCTCGGAGATCCAGTCCTGGTAACCTTCATACGAGACCGTAACCTTATGCAGTCCTATGGGAATGTCGGAGAACGTGACTCCTCCCCCCATCCAGGTCGTCCCGTAGTAAACACCGTCAATGCTGACGGATGCCCCCCGCGGATCTGAGATAACGGTAATCGATCCGGTCAGGAGCCTGAAGGTGGCAAAGATGGTATGGTTGGCATACACGGGGGGAAACGGATAGGCAGGAACCGGCCCGATGGATTTCTGGTCCACGAATACGGCATCGAGTGCATATCCTTCACCTTCAGCAATATGGAAGATCGGGGTTGAACCTGCCGGGACTCTGACATCCCCGCTTGGCGTTATCGTTCCACCAGCGGTGGCGGAACTTTTTATGATGTAAAAATCGTCCGCACATGCCTGAGCCGGGATAAGCATGAGAAGAAGAATTATTGGAATGAAGCGCAGGCAGGCGGTTTTTCTCATGTCAATTCCGTAAGTTAATTCTTTATCTACTGGGCCTCAGGGAGAATCACCAGCAGGCGGGCACCGGCAGGCCCTTTTGCGAGCTCGATCATGTCGCCGTCATGAAGAAGGACGGGCGCTCTTTTATGGAGCTGACTTGCGTTGACATATGTTCCTCCCGTGCTTCCCCTGTCTTCAATGAACCATTTTTTACCTTCCTTTTTGAGTACTCCATGGGGCCGGGATATTCGCGTAACCGAGCTGTATTCGGGAGAGATGACGATATCGAATTCCGCATCGAAACTGTTCTCTCGTTCGGGATCAATTCTTCCCATCCTGATTTCGTGTTTTTCGAGCAGGAAAAATTTTCCATCGTCGGGGCCGCCGAGGATGATCACCATCGGTTTTTCACCGCACACTTCATCTTCGATTTGGTCGCGCACGTCATTTATCTTCTTTTTCAATTTGCTGTCCACGAGGTTGATACGCATATTCGAGAATATCCCGAGATTCCTCACCACGGCTTCCATGGCTCCTGGAACCAGTGAATATTTCCATACGGGATGGACTCCTTTCGAGGTCTGCTGACCCAGACCGACTTCTTTTCGGATCAGCCCCACACCGATCAGCTTGTCCAGGTGTTTCTTAGTATTCTCATAGCTTGTGCTGATCTCTGATGCGATAGTCCGTACATCCTTTGGTCTCTTTTCGAGCAGCTTCAAAATCTTTAATCTCTGGCTGTTGCTCAGTACTTCAAGGTAATCCGAGAGTTCGTTGAAATAATCGGGAACATCTTCAAGGACGATCGTCCGTGATTCTTCCGAAAAATTATCGTCCATGTGCAGATCCCACCATGTATAATGAATCGGTTTCTGCCATCAAAAATATTCTGGGATCGACATGTGATCTGACTTTTCCAAAATACGATTTGGCTCGACACCAATCTTCTCTTATTTTGGGTTTTTCAGTCCATGATATCAGCAAGGAAATCTTCCCTTTTAAAAAAAAATTCGTGAAGTTAGTTTTTTTGGGTGCATGAAAAAAGGATTTTTAGTTATTGCTGTAGTGCACTGCTGCCGCGTCTATTTAAGGAGGTGACGAGTATGCATCTATGATGCCCCGCACAAATTCGTTTCCCGCAACCGAGAGTGAGGGAATATCTGTTCAGTTGCGTCTTCGCAGCCGATGTGACTTTCGGAGCACGATTGATACCAAGGGGATCAGAAACATTTGCGGTGCGGATGCCGCATACGGTCCGGGGCGTGTATTCGGGGCAATGGTATGCGTTTCATATCCCGACGGGAAGATCCTCAACCGGGCAGTGGAGGATGTTCCCCTCACCTTCCCCTACATACCCGGCCTTTTTGCATTCCGGGAACTGCCCGTTCTGAAGATAACCTATCAGAGCCTTGGGGCATACCCCGATCTTCTGATAGCCGAGGGACACGGGTATGCTCATCCCCGCAGGTTCGGGCTTGCCAGCCACCTGGGAGTCGTGCTGGACGTCCCCACAATAGGCGTGGCAAAAAATCCCCTGGTCGGCAAGGTGCAGGAACCTGGACAGGAGAGGGGATCAGTATCTGAAATTATGGATGGAGGCGAGGTGATTGGGATGGCGGTGAGAACAAAGCATGGAGCACGGCCCGTATATGTTTCTAAGGGGTACAGGACCGACCTCGATCTGGCTCTCGAGGTCGTCCTCACGCTTACCGGGGATAATCGTATGCCCTCTCCGCTCGTTTATGCCGATAGGCTGAGCAGAACGGCAAGAACCGAATGGAGCGAAGGGAGGGAGCTGAGGGATTTGTGACGGGTAATAGGCCGGATTGTGCAACGGCAAACGGGATTAAGCTCCCGGGATGCTCTCTGTTTATACGAGGTCCACTGGAAGGTACTGTCGACAATCTTATTGAATAAACCAGCCAGATCTCTCACATGGAACAGACCGGACTCCAAAGACAACTCCTTGAACGGTACGTCAAAAAAGAATCCCTTCTCAAGCACTGCCTGGCGACCGGAGCCATAATGAAAAAGGTGGCCGGAAGTCTCGGGGAGGACGAGAGCCTGTATGAGACCATCGGCATCCTTCACGACATCGATTTTGAGCTCGTAGACGAGGACATGGACCGGCACGGGATCGAAGGTGCGCGAATCCTTGAGGAGAACGGCTACGGCGAGGAAGTTACAGAGGTGGTAAAGCGGCATAACGATATGATCTTCGGAAGATCAACAGGCATTGCAGACGTCACGCTCCAGGCCGCCGATAATATATCGGGTCTCATCATCGCCTGCGCCCTGGTCAAAGGCGGGTCCATCAGTGATGTGACCCAAAGGACCGTTAAGAAGAAATTCAAGGAAAAGTCATTTGCAGCAGGGTGCCGGCGCGAGAGGGTGCGGGAGATAGAGAAATTTATGGATCTCTCAAGTTTTTTCGAACTGGCAATCGAAGCCATGACTGAAATAAAGGAAGATCTGGGTCTCTCCTAGCAAAAAGGCAAAGAATAACTTTAATGAGTTTTTATGAAAGAAAAAAAATCTAATTATGTTTTCTCTTCTTTCTCATCCGAAGAATCAGTCTTCTTCGGTTTCTCTGGCTTTACATAGGTTATATTGAAGACCTCCAGGCCGGAATGCGTGGTCATGGCCGGGGAATAAACAGTATCCATTGTAAGGCAGCTGACCGGGCAGACCTCGACACATGAGTTGCATACGATGCAGCGAAGGCGGTCGATTGTCCAGGTCTTCTCTTCCTTGTTGACACAGATCGCCTCGGCAGGACATTTTTTCATGCACATCCCGCATGAGATGCATGACGACACATCAATCGTGACATGTCCCCTGGAGATTGGAGTTACTTTTGCAGCGACGAAAGGATACCTGCGTGTAGCCGGTTTTCCCAAAACTGATTTTATTGCTGTTTTTGCCATTTCAAAAAATGCCATCTCCTCTTCACCTCTCCATGCACCCGATACACGGATCTATCGATAGGACGATGACCGGGACATCCGCGAGTTCACAACCCTGCAGCATCTTTACAAGCGAGGGTATGTTTGTGAGGGTCGGCGTCCTGATCCTTGACCGCGCCAGATACCTGGTCCCGTTCCCTTTCACGTAATGTACCAGTTCGCCTCTCGGCTGTTCCGAACGAGAGAAATATTCACCATCCGGGTTACCCTTCACCTTTACCTCGATTTCGCCTTCAGGAATCTGGTCTATCGATTGGCGGATAATGTCGATCGAAGAGAAGAGTTCATGAACCCTGACCGCACAGCGTGCATAACAGTCTCCATCGGGCACCACGGCCGGTGAAAAGTCGAGCTCTCCGTATGCGGCATAATCGGTCATCCTGATATCGATGGGAACTCCGCTGCCCCTTGCAGTCGGTCCTGCCGCCCCACAATCGTATGCATCAGCCCTGGAGAGCACGCCGACACCCCTGAGCCTTGATGCAACCGAATCGTCGTGGAGGAAGACATTGGCCATATCCTTCAATCCCTTCTCGAATCCCTTGAGGTCCCGTTCCATTCTCTCCAGGATCTTTCTGTCGATATCCCTTCTCACACCACCAACCTTGCAGCTCCCCTGGATGACTCTTCCGCCGGTGGTCTCTTCCATAACATCGAGGACGAATTCACGATGTTTCCAGGCATTCATAAAGAGGTTCTCGAAACCCATGGCATCGGCGAAGAGGCCGAGCCAGAGAAGGTGGGAATGGAGACGGGAATACTCTGACCAGATCGTCCGGAGGTAGTGGGCCCTTTCAGGGACCTCAATGTTCATTACCCGCTCGATGCCCTGGCAGTAGGTCATTCCATGGATGAAACTGCAGATCCCACACGTCCGTTCCGCGATATAGACATATTCCGGGAACTGGCGTTTTTCGACCAGGCTTTCAAGACCCCTGTGAATATATCCTATTGACGGGATCACATCCACCACAGTCTCGTCTTCAAGGACGAGATCGAGGTGTATAGGTTCGGGAAGTACAGGGTGCTGGGGCCCGAACGGCATGACTATCTGTTTTGACATGGACCCTCCCCCTTGAATGACAGGTTGCTGAACGGATAGGGAACCGACGTTCGAATCAGGTTACCCTTGAAATCGATGTTCATTCCTCTTACGTGTATACCGAAGAGGTCGTGCATCTCGTTTTCATAGATGAATGCCCCCCAGTAAATTCCGGAAATGCTCGGTAGGTCGGTATCATGGGTGATGATCATCCGTATATTTTCAAACCGGAAGTCCAGTTCGAACGAATAATTGATCTCGTACTCCTCGCCGGCCTTGGTGCAGCTCATATTGACCAGGCGGTACCCCTTGTTTTTATAGTTCTCGACCTCTCCAATGAGATTTCCAAGGTCTATCACTCTCATCTCCTGGTTCTCCGGCTTCATCTCTCACCTCCACCCGGGGACGCGCCCGGTTCGTTTTGTCTCTCTCTCTCTTTCATTTGAATTCGTTTCTCTTCGAGTATTCCCAGTGATTTTACAATCCCGTCAATAATTGATTCGGGTCGTGCGGCGCATCCGGGAACATACACGTCCACGGGGATCAGCTGGTCGATGCCCCCTGAGATGTTATAGCATTCCCTGAATACCCCGCCAGACGTCGCACAGATGCCGACAGCGACAACCACCTTCGGTTCGGGCATCTGGTCGTAGATATTCCTGATTACTTCCCTGTTCTGCTCGTTCACACCGCCCGTCACAACAAAAATATCTGCATGTTTAGGGTTTCCGGTGTTGATAATGCCAAAACGCTCGACATCGTACAACGGCGTGAGACAGGCCAGGACTTCGATATCACAGCCGTTACAGCTCGATGCGTCATAATGGAGTAGCCATGGTGATTTTTTCAGATATGTCATTAGATCAACACCCCTGCAAGATAGTAGAGAACCGCCAGGTTAACCAACCCCATCATCCCTGCCACGATCCAGGCACTTTTCAGGGTAAGTTGCCATTTTACACGCGAGAAAGTATTGTCAATCAGGATTTCAAGCAGGTAGGCGATAATTATGGCCACAATGGCAATGACCGGGTCGAACGCGAAGAACAGGTAGATGAAACCGAGGAGGAATACATCCTCGTACCAGTGTGCGATCTCTATCTTCGCCAGGTTCGGGCCGGTAAATTCGGTGGTAACCCCCTTAACAAGTTCCTGGTGGGCATGATGCGACGTGGATAGATCGAAGGGCGATTTGCGGAGCTTAATGGTAAAAACCATTAAAAATCCGATGAAAACTCCTGGCAGATACAGGAAGAGCGGCATTCCGGAGGCAGCGATATCGCCCACAAAGAAACTCTTCGTGACCATGTACATCCCGACAGCGGAGAGGATTATCATCGGTTCATAGGCTATGATCTGTATCAGTTCACGTTCGGCTCCCACGAAACTGTATGGAGAATTCGATGCATATGCTCCAAGTACAAGAAAGATGTGAGCCAGCGTGAATGCAAAGATCACCAGGAGCAGGTCTCCTCCGGCAAAGAAGAGTGCCCCACTTACGATGATGAAGACGATATAGCTCAAGATGTAGAAGTTCTGGCTGGCGGTGACCACGAGGTTCTCTTTCTCGAATAACTTGCCTACATCGTAAAACGGCTGCAGTATCGGCGGGCCCACTCTCCCCTGCATTCGTGCAGTAATTTTCCGGTCGATCCCTGTGACAAGCCCCCCGATTATCGGGGCCAGCAGGAGGAAGAGAATCGCATTCACAATCGAGATCACAGGATCACCCCCGTAAGAAGAACCCCTGCAAGGAGGATGAGTCCGAAACAGAGCGCGGTCCCCGCCATGAGAAGACGCTTCTCCCCGAAGAACTCCTCAAAATAATAGTTCGAGAGGACGGTCTCCCTGGTAATGCCCATTGATCCCTGGAACTTCATATCGGAAGTGGTTGGTCTTCCACCCATGTATGCAGATACATGTTTGACCTCGTTCCGGTAAAGAAGCATTGAAAACGGCATTATCATCAGGAGGAAGAGCATCATGGCCATGATGGTTATATTGTCCTGCGAGAGCCGTGCCGTCTGGCCATACACGCTCATCACGAAGGGCTCGATGAGGGTGGATGAGATCAGCGGAAAGATCAGGCAGACAATCACGGTAAATGCGGTAAGCAGGTAGAGCACGAACCATTTCTCCTTTTTAACCGTGTTCTCCATCTTCTCACCATATGGGATGACCGAGATGATCTTTCCCATCCACTTGGACCAGAAAAATACCGTTATCGATCCGCCGAAGGCTAATATGGCTACAAAGATAAGCCCGAACTGCGCTTCAATAAATGCCTCTATAGCGGCCCATTTTGAGATGAGCATCCCAAACGGGGCAAGAAACATGCCTGCAATCCCGATAAACATCATCACGGCAATCTTGGGCATCCGGACGATAAGACCTGACATATCCTCGATATCCTTGCTGCCGATCCTGTGCTCAACCGTTCCGACGCAGAGGAATAAGAGCGACTTCGCAATCGCATGGAATATGATCAGCAGGATTGCCGCCCAGACCAGCTTGTATGTCCCTACCCCTGCACACGCAACAATGAGCCCGAGATTGGCTATTGTCGAGTATGCAAGAACCTTCTTTGCATTGCTCTGCGAGATCGCGATTGCGGAGGCGAGGAGGAAGGTAAAGCCTCCCACCAGTCCGATGATCAGGCCTTCCATCGTTCCTGTGTATACGGGAGCAAACCTGACGATTATATAGACCCCTGCCTTCACCATGGTGCTGGAATGGAGCAACGCCGATACCGGTGTCGGTGCGACCATTGCTCCGACAAGCCACGAGGAGAACGGCATCAGGGCGGCCTTGGTGATTCCGGCGAAACCGATTAAAACGGCCGGGACGAGTGCGATGGCATAACCTGACGTGAGGAGCTGTTCGATCTGGAGTAACTGGCCGGACGGGTCGGCTGAAAGGATGTACAGCAGAGCACCGGCAAACGCCACCCCGCCCAGAAGGTTCATCTCAAGGGCTAAGAATGCATTGTTTGTCGCCTCTTCAGTCCGGGAATAGCCAATGAGAATGAAGGAACAGAGCGTGGTTATTTCCCAGAAGAAAAAGACCCAGAGGAGGTTATTGGAAAATACAAGGCCGAACATGCCCGAAAGAAATACGAAAACCATGAAAAAGAACAGTTTGCGCCTGTCCTTTATCTCTGCATGGTGAGCATGATAGGTCTGCATGTATCTGAGTGCATACACGCAGATGAGAGTTCCGATTATCCCGATAATCATTGCCATGATGAGGGAGAACTGGTCCACAAAGAGATTGAATTCGGGATGGATTCCCCCTACAAACATGGATTCGACGTAAATCAGGAGCGCAGACTGAATGATGATTAAAATTACGGCCAGATATTTCCTGCATTGTATTCCAATGTAGATAATATAGAGTGCGATGAACAATTCGAGAATGAACATTACCTGGCTTGAAGGCTCAAAAGGAACAGAAAATAGTTCCAGGCCTGAATTGAAATACGTGAAAAAGACATATAATGTCCCGGCTCCGATAACAAGGGCCGATATTTTCACAATAGCATTGCGGAGGGTATCATTTGCGATAAAAAGCAACAGAATCGCCGCAATGGTAGGGAATATAATCAGGAACGGTAGCTCTATCATGCAGAAACCTCACAGAGTGATTAGATATTCCTTCATTATTAATCATACTAAATGGACAGCAGATGTAGAGCATTTTCCGGGCATGATTATTTCACGTTGGGAAGATTGGTTCCAATAAATGCGCGGAAATGCCAGGGCATATCCTTATATACTCGAAGGTGCTATTCAGCCGTAACCTACCAGATGTAAGGTGGTTTTGGGACATGCCGGAGGTATCAAAAACAGAGATTGGAAGGCGTTTTTTCAAACTTCAGAAAGAAAAGAATGTCGAACGATCAATTGAGAAGATCAGGAAAACCATGGGCCAGGACTGGAAGCTCTATACACAGGGAGATTATGAGGCCATGAAACATATTATAGGCGAGGTCTGGGTCTATATAGATCGGGATAAATGGGAGGCCATCTCTTTTACCAGGATATCACGAAATGATCTTCGTGAGCTCATTCACCTCGGCAGGCAGGCACTTGATCGTACCATAGATGAACATACGGCTGTAGAGAGAGGTTCGGAAATACTTTTCCATACAACATAATTTTTTGCGTCGCATATCCGGAAGGCAAATATTTATCTTTACTTAATTGCATTCTCATTTTACCAAAATCCGCCAGTATGTGCTGACGGCATCAAGGGACGATACGTTTTGTAAAAGAAAAAAAGGAGAAGGTTGATTGAGATCATACAAAAGGACAAAGCAGTTACTGCGCACGATGCATTCTGTCAGAAACGGCCATGGTGATCATGAAGGGCCGGATCTCGTCGCGATATACGAGAGGATAACAAGAAAATCCGAGAGATCCTGATATCTGCCAGGAAACAAAAATTTCAGCTTTTTTGTATAGGATATCTGGCAGGCTATTTTAAGAGAACACGATCGACAATTACCCTGCAGGTATCGTCTTTCGCTTCTTTTGCAGTATCCGCTTTACCTTCTTGAGACGGTACAGGTCTTCCCGCTCCCGCTCCTCTATGGTGATCTTGATATATTTTGCCTGGCGTTTCAATTCCGGGATCAGGACCTGTTCGAGTGCATTGACCCGTCTCCGGTTCATCTGGATCTCTTCACCAAGGCGCCTGAGTGCGGTCTCGGTCTCAGCCAGGAGGATAATCAGATCCAGTTCGCTCTCGAATTTTTCTGACACTTCGTCAATCCGGCCGCTTACCCCCAGGGGACTGTAGCCGCGGTCCATGACTGTCAACGACAACGTCTCGCGCTCAATTATCGGTACCGGCACCCCCATCACGTTCTTTCCCCTGATGTCGAGCGATATATGACGCTTGGTTGCAAACGATGCAGACTTTAATGTGACCGGGTCGTCGACGGCCTGTGCGATGAGCAACGACCTGTGTGCACTGTCGGCTATGATCTCCAGTTTTTCCCTGGATTCCGATACCGATTCCATAATCCTGAAGAATTCCTGTATCAGGGCATCCATCTTTTCCCGAAGGAGATCCCTTCCCTGCTCTGCGAGCTTGATCTGGGCCCTTTTTTTGATCATCTCCATCCGTGTCGGGTTTACCTGCTCCATGGGTGTCAGCCTGCCCTGTAGGATGGATGATATTTCTTGATGTATTCCAGTTTTATCCGTTTCAACTCTTCTTCAGGCAGGGATGCCATGAGATCCCACCCGAGCGCGAGGGTCTGCTCGATCGACCGGTTCTCGTCGCCCTGCGAGATGAACCTGCGTTCGAACTGGTCTGCGAACGAGAGATACTTCTTATCCAGTTCGGTGAGGGCCTCTTCGCCGACGATTGCGACAAGCCTCCGGAGGTCCCTTCCATACGCATATGAGGCGTAGAGTTGATCTGCCACGTTCCTGTGGTCCTCCCTCGTCTTTCCGGGACCGATCCCCAGGTTCATAAGGCGCGACAGGCAGGGGAGGGCATCTATCGGGGGTTCGGCCCCTCTCCGGAAGAGATCCCTCGAGAGGACGATCTGGCCCTCTGTGATATAGCCTGTAAGATCGGGCACGGGATGGGTGATGTCGTCATCCGGCATCGTCAGGATCGGAATCTGCGTGATAGACCCTGTCTTCCCCTTGATCCTCCCTGCACGTTCATAAATGGAAGCAAGATCCGTGTACATGTAACCCGGGTATCCCCGTCTGCCCGGCACTTCCTCCCTTGCAGTCGAGATCTCCCGTAACGCCTCGCAATAATTGGTCATGTCGGTGAGAATGACAAGTACATGGAGATTGTGCGTAAAAGCCAGGTATTCTGCCACCGATAGTGCACATCGCGGGGTGGCGACACGTTCGATGGTCGGATCATCCGCAAGGTTCATGAAGAATACCACGCGTTCAAGGGCACCGGTACGTTCGAAGTCATTCATGAAAAAGGAGGCCTCCTTGTAGGTGATTCCCATCGCCACGAAGACGACGGCAAATTGTTCACCCTCCCCAAGCACCTTGCTCTGTCGTGCGATCTGGGCTGCCAGTTGGTTGGCGGGAAGACCGGATCCTGAGAAGATAGGCAGTTTCTGCCCCCGAACAAGAGTGTTGAGCGCGTCGATTGCGGAAACGCCTGTCTGGATGAAGTCCGAGGGTTTATCTCGGGCATAGGGATTTATGGGAGTCCCCGCGATATCAACGGTATCTTCCGGGATAATGTCCGGCCGGCCGTCACGCGGCAGTCCCACACCATTGAAAATCCTCCCCAGCATATCGATAGATACGTTGATCTGTGGGGCTTCACCGGTGAAACGGATATTTGTCACTGAATTATCAACACCGCTCGTACCCTCAAATACCTGTACAACCGCCATCTCCCGTGATATATCGAGGACCTGGCCGGTCCTGGTCTCCCCGTCAGGGAGGGTGATCCGTGCCGTTTCACCATAGGATACGCCGATTGGATGTTCGACGAACATGATTGGGCCGGAGACGTAATTTATCGTCTGGTAATCCCTGCTCATCAACCGGTCGGATTTCATTGCTCAGCCTCCAGTACATCAATCGATGTCTTTATTCTCTCTGCAAGGTCCTGTATCTGTTCGGCGGATTCGAGATCCTTCATGCGGGCGATCTCGGAACGCAGGGGTAGTGACGATACCTGTTTTAATCCGACTCCCCTTTCTATGGCATCATTCATGGCCGAGTCGTAACTATGGATCGCCTTCAACATCCAGTATTGTTTCTTCAGCGGACAGAACGAATCCGTGTCACTGTAGGCGCTCTGCTGGAGGAAATCCTCCCTTATCATGCGGGTAACCTCAAGGATCGCCTTTTCACTCTCAGGGAGTGCGTCCGGTCCTACCAGCTGTACGATCTCCTGGAGCTCCACCTCTTTCTGCAGGAGATACATCATGCGGTCACGGAGTTCCTCCCAGTCAGGTCCCAGGTTCTCGAGATACCAGTCGTTCAAGCTGTCGAGATACAGTGAATAGCTCTTTATCCAGTTGACCGATGGAAAATGCCTCCTGTATGCGAGATTCGTGTCCAGCGCCCAGAAGGTACCGGTTATACGGAGAGTGTTCTGGGTGATGGGCTCGGAGAAATCTCCTCCGGGAGGCGATACCGCTCCCACGATAGTAACCGACCCGACGCGGTCATCGGAGCCTGTGCAGTCGACTCTTCCAGCCCTCTCGTAGAATGCCGCAAGACGCGTGGCAAGATAGGCAGGATATCCCTCTTCACCAGGCATCTCCTCAAGCCTCCCTGATACTTCCCGTAATGCTTCACCCCAGCGTGATGTTGAATCTGCCATGAGCGCCACGTCGTATCCCATATCGCGGTAATACTCCCCCATTGTAATACCTGTGTAGATTGATGCTTCCCGTGCAGCGACAGGCATGTTCGATGTATTTGCGACAAGGATGGTTCGCTCCATGAGAGGAAGACCTGTACGTGGGTCGACCAGTTCGGGAAATTCGCTCAACACGTCGGTCATCTCGTTGCCTCTCTCACCGCAACCGATATAGACGATGATCTGAGCATCAGACCATTTCGCAAGAGTCTGCTCAGATACGGTTTTACCGGTGCCGAATCCACCGGGGATCATCGCCGTGCCGCCCTTCGTGAGGGGAAAGAGGCTGTCAAAGATGCGCTGTCCGGTCAGGAGGGGGACCGTCGGATCGAGTTTTTTCCGATAAGGTCTGCCCTTCCGTACCGGCCATTTCTGCATGAGGGAAACAGATTCTCCTCCTTCAAAGTGACAGACAGGATCTTCTACGGTATAGTCACCGGATCCGATATCGGATATGGATCCCGTGATATTCGGAGGGACCATGATCTTATGGTTGATGTGATATTCCTGCACGGTTCCGATAATATCGCCGCCGGAGACTCGATCGCCTTTCTTTACCGAAGGCTCGAAAGTCCATTTTTTTGACCTGTCGAGTCCTGCAACCGCGATTCCCCGTGAGATAAAGCTCCCGCTCTTCTCTACAAGTATCGGCAGAGGCCGCTGGACACCATCGTAAATTGCAGATATGAGTCCTGGCCCCAGTTCAACGGAAAGAGGGAGGCCGGTATTGTCAACAGGTTCACCAATCTCGAGACCAGTCGTGTCCTCGTACACCTGAATAACCGCCTGATTACCTTCCAGGCGAATTATCTCACCGCTTAAGGCTTCTTCTCCTACTTTCACTACATCATACATTTTTGAGCCTTTCATCGAGTCTGCTATCACGACAGGACCCGAGATCCGTGCGATTGTCCCTTTCACCATTTTCATCGCCTCAGCACAATGTTATATCCGATGGCTCTCCGGAGAAGCCTCTCGACATAACTTACTCCGCCGGCCCCTCTCTTCTGAATCGGTATCGGTATGATGATTGGCCGGTATGTCTTTTCGATCTTGCTCATCAACTTATCGTCAAGTACCTGCATATAATCCTCATTCACTGCGATTATTCCGGAATCGTCCCGAAACAGAAGATCAGGGATAATCTTTCTTGCATCCTCAAGGCCTCCCACCTCGATAACATCCACGCCGGCAAGCCGAAATCCGGCTGAAGTATCGGGATCGGTAACGACTGTAAATTTATACATGGATCAGCTCGGCCTCCAGATCTTCATCTGAGACTCCGGCATGCTTGCACCGGGCGATAATGCGAATATTGATGATTTCAGAGTATTTTGCCCATATATACCCGATTATGATCCCGATGCTCAGGGGGTCACCATTGTAGGTGCCGGTACCGTTGCTGATTATATAACTGTCTAGTTCCTTTTCAAAGACCGATATCCGTCCGGTTTCAAGCACTTCTGTTGGAAGGGAGGATAAGAAGTAATATGGAGTCCCTTCGAGATATCTCAGCGCGTCATGGATGTTTTTTGTTCCGACCATTTTTTCGAATCGGTCCTCGTCAATCCTCAATCCACCTTTGAGGAATAAATTTTGGGCATCTTCCCAGTCCACGTCATTGTTTATGATGCGGATGATGCTCTTGATATTCAGGGCATCGATCTCACTTCTGATGAGTCTCCGGACGATCTTTTCCTCGACTGATTTACCTTTTACGACCTCAAGGGCCTTTTGATAATAGAACTTATCAATGGCATATTCGAGGATGACAAGGTCACGATTCTCAGAATACTCGTCGATGTAGTCGGTCAGAGGTAGTGCATAGGGCTGTTCCCATGTGGCCAGAAGATCCACGACAGCCCTGACATCAGGCTGCTTTAAGAGTTCACTCAACGTCGCTTCGTCAAGTTCACCGGCCGGTATCAGGCAATCCTGGATCTCATCGTGGCTTGCATGGATGTTTTTCCCCCTCAGGATTGTCTTGATGTTATGTACATCCCACTTGTTCAGGAAGATCAGGATGTATTTTTCGGCAAGATCGCCCCGCACGAGGCCGAGAATCTTCTGGTATGTCCTGACGAGGTTCTTCCGCAGGGCATACTCGATGGCTGATATTCCCGAATAAAGGATGCTTGCCTCTTCAATCTCCTTTTTGTAGGGTGTGTTTTCCAGTTCGGTGATGATGGACGGGACATCCTGCCTGATGATAAGGGCATCGTATGCTTTCCTGTCAAAAAGCCTGCTGTGCATGCCCCTAATCCGGGCATTGATATACCCATAATCCATTTCATTCACCAAAGAGGAACCCGAACAGGTCTTTCCTCATGATTATCCGGGCATTTTCAAGTCTCGATTCCAATGTATTACGCACTATGATGCCTTTATCGGCAATTTCGGCATCAAGGTCGCCTGCACATTCCCTGTCGGGAATCACGTCAAATTCCTGGCCTGAATGATCCCTGCATTTTTTGCACAGGGCCTCGTCTCTGGGGTCTACATGCACGACGATGCGGCCGTCGAGCCTTTCGAGCGACTGATTCAACAACCGCATAAAGCTCTCCGCATATCGGGGATCGCTTCGGCATGTATCAAGCATATTCTCTGCCTGTGAGAAAGCCTCCTCGAATATTCTTTCTTTTTCCCGCGTCAGTTCTGCCTTGATATCTTCCTTGAGAAGGTAGATCGACTTGTTCTTCTTCACATTCAGCTTCTCTTCCGCTGTTGCTACAAGTTCGTCTTTAATAGCTCCTGCTCTCTTTTCTGCATCGGCAAGAATATCTTCAGCACTGATACGGGCATTTTCTAGAATATCCTTTTTTTTCTCTTCAGCACTTTGCTCCATCGAGTGAAGTAGTTCGTTAAATGCCATCTTTGTTCAGCATTTTTTGTTTTAATCCGTTTGCGCTACATTAGACCCGGCCTGCCAGGGAATCTCCCGGCCTGCCGGGTGTAATTAAGTTAGATCATGATGAGTATCATCGATGCGACCACAAACCCGAGAATGACAAGTGTTTCAGGGATCGCCTCAAGAATGATGATGGAACTGGATGTCTCCGGCCTCTCTGCAATGGTCCCTGCACCTGCAGAACCGATTCTATTCTGTGCCCATGCTGTCCCGATCGCACCGGCTGCGAATGCAATCGCAGCTCCAATTGGTTTCTCCCATCCAGCCATCTGAATTGTGGCTGCCGCCGTAGCTACATCTGCCATGTTTCAATCTCCGTTAGCTGTAACATAACAGTTATTATATTTAAAATGGATAGCTAAACAACATTAGAATAATTTTTCATATTTGTTAATTACTTATAAATTACAAAAAATAATATCGATAAAATAGATATGTCAATCTCTTCCGAACGGTTTGTACATCTCACCACCGCCCTCATAAAATTTCGAATAAAATTCCACGATATGCAGCCTCATCGAGTGGATGGAAGGGCTGAACATCGCAAGAATTACATTGAGCGAATGCAGCAGAATTGCAATGAGGACGCCTACGGCAACAACTTCCATTGCGCCGCCGAGCTGGTTCGCAACCATGGCAAGTATGACGGAAGCCATTCCGATTGCCATAATCCTTGCATATGAGAGGATATTTCCAATGGAGCTCAATATCTCGATCGCCCCGAGAACTCCACCCCCATAGATGACCATCGGCAGGGAGATGAGGATAACCACAATCGACGGGATTAGAATAATATCAGGGATCACCCCGATCAGGGTGCCGACCAGAATTATGATTCCCGAGAGAACACCGATAGTCCCGACTTTTTCGAAAAGATGCTTCTTGCTCTTTTGAGCATAGGCATTGAGAATCCCAAGCCCCAGTCCGAGGAATACGTGAATTACTCCAATAGCGATTGCCACGACGAGGAGAGGGATCATCGCCTCGACCCGGTTCCAGGTGATCCCGAGGAATGTGAGAGGCTGGATCCAGCCCATATGCTCTCCGAAATCCCCAAAGAATTCTCCGAACAGGAATCCAAAGAATATAGTTGGGATTGAGGAGATGATCAGGATGTTCATCAGCTGCTGTATCCAGGTAAGGTCCCGGAACAGACGTTTCATGACCAGGCCGAATCCAAGGATACAGAGCCCATAGCCGATATCTCCAACTATAATTCCAAAAAATATGGGGAAGAATATGGCAAATACCGGGCTTGGATCGACTTCGAGATATCGTGGAGGGCTCACAAGCTGTGTGAAGAATTCGAAGGGCCGGACCCACCAGGGATTGTCATAAAAGATCGGCGCCTCTTCGAGTTCGTCCGGTTTGACGTCTAACCGGGTAAACACCACGCGATCACCAAAGGCATCAGAGAGCGCTTTTTTTGTCTTTTTAATGAATTTTTTGGGTACCCAACCTTTAATGAGAATCGTGTGCTCGGATTGTCTGAATTTGTTGAAAGCGGAGACTTCATCTTCCCTGTCTTCGAGTAACCTCCTGAAAACAGAGAGTTGTTGATAGTATCTTGATGAAAGGGCACCCAATTCAGCATCAATATCTTTCATCTCCTGGTCAATCTCGATCTTTTTGAGGAATATCTTGTTGAGGGCGTCCTGAAGCGGCATATTGGAGTAATCCTTCGGGATCCTGATCTCATTCACGTTCTGGGAGAAGAGAAAAGAATGAACCTGCTCGGAATATTGCTTGTTGAATACCGTGATAGCCGCAGTCGTCGTCTCGTCGAGATCCGCAGATATGAATTCGAACTGGTTATGCGTGAGATTTTTTAAGATCGGAGTTATCAGGTCGAGAACATCTTTAAACTCCTGCTGAATAAGAAGAACCGTAACTTCATAACCTTCCATCAACGGGAGCTGGTTTTCCAGTGGCTGGATCTTGTCGAGAATCTTTTCATATCGTTCCAGTGTGGTTTTATTCAGTTCAAGGTCACTTTTCCGTGATGCAAGTTCCCTTGTACGGGTCTCAAGTTTGGTGATACCTTCTTCAGCGATCTCTACTAGATCGGGGGTGCTTTTCCAACGAAGTTCTTCAAATAATTTTTTTTGTTCTGCTTCGTCGTCAGGGATCTTTGGAAGTATCTGATAAATACCATTGATCTTAATAAGGACGGAAGTGAGTTTATCCAGGCTGATCAATTCCATTTTATTAAAAAGTCCGCTATATGGTGTAAGATCTGCTTCCTGGAGGTGTATCGTCCCCTCCTGGTAGAGGACATCGATGATATTCTGATACTCTTTTTTTGGTCCTATTACAAGGACATTCTCCATTCTCTGCCGCATGCCGGCTACTCAAATGCTACTTTCTCGATAATTCTTCTGGCCGCATCCCCAACCTTTGACTCGCCTCGTGCAGCTGTCTCCTGCCTCTGGACCTCAGCCTCGGATCGCATCGTCTGGATCTCCGAATCCAGTTCTTCCATCCCCTGTGAATATTTCTTCTCAGCCAGGACCTCCCCTTCCTGTCTTCCTTTTTCTATGATCTCGTTGTGGCGTCTTTTTGCATCCGTTATTATGGATTCAGCTTCTGCCCTTGCTTTCTCCTCCTTGTCCTTCAATTCAAGTTCTTTTATCTTGACCTGTTCAAGGAGAGATGCCTCTTCTTCCATTTCATCACCTAAACCAGCCCGTGTTTGTGTTTCAATACTGACGAAATCCCATAATGTGGTTCGCGGTACTCCATCTTCTTCGGGAGATCGTCTCTCTTTTCAGATGCCCTGACTACACGTTCTTCACAGCGTTTCAATGCCACCATTCGTAATTTTTCTATCATTTCAAGATTTGCAGAACGCATTGTCACGACCCTCGATTTTTTATGGGATCGCGCAATACTTGGTATATCAGGCAATATACTTTTCCCTGGTCTCCATAATCATAATATATTAACACTTAGCCAAAATCAGCATGAAAGAGTCACACCTGATAACATTCCATAAACAGGTATATATCATATACCGCATCTATTCCGGTCTAAGCAGGCTGTCTTATACCGGGTGTGACAGCAGGGGATGGTAAGATGTTTGAGAGGGTTTTATTTCCCACGGATTTTTCCGAGCATGCAAAAAGGGCCCTGGACTGCGTTGCAGAGCTTCCCAGGATTGACCAGGTGATCCTCCTTCATGTGGCGGACCTGGGAAAATATGGGCGGGAACGCTGGATTGAAGGCGACATCGAAAAGACCGTGATGCGATCCCTGAATGAAGAGAAACATATTCTGGAGAACGCCGGACTGGACGTAAAACTCATGATCCAGCCCCACAAGGGAGAGTCGATCGGCCAGGCCATTGTCACTGTTGCAGTTGAGGAAGGTGCCTCAGTTATTGTAATGAGTGCACGAGGAAAAAATCTCATCAAGGGTCTTTTACTTGGAAGTGTCTCGTCATCTGTTCTGCGGCATGCCGCTATCCCTCTTCTCATCATGCGTTATAAAGTGATAGAGAGACTGGCGGGAGATGTATACCAGAAATTCTGCCCGATGGTACTCTCGAAGGTTCTCTGTCCTACGGATTTTTCCACGTTCTCGGACCAGGCAATCAGAAAGACCAGCAGCATCCCAGGAATCGGATCCATCGTCCTCGTTCATATTATCTCTAAAGGTGAAAGCGATGAGGAGATCCGCGCAAATGAGACTCTCGCCCTCCAAAATTTACAGGAGACGAAGGAATACCTTGAGAAGATGGGGATACCAGCCGATACAATTGTCAGGACCGGCAGCCCGATTGTTGAAATTAACCGTATCGCCGAGGAAGAGGATGTATCCCTCATATGTATGAGTTCGTACGGACGGGGATGGTTTGAAGATCTACTTGTCGGAAGTACCTGTGCCGCAGTGACAACAAATTCGATGCGACCCGTCCTGATTATGAGATGATACGTACCTGTCAGATCAACCAATTAAGTACAGGAAAAAAAAGAGCAATATCCCTGCGGCTATCCAGAAATAGATTATAATCTGGAGTATCTGCATTATCACTGCAGCCTTTGCACGGAAACGCGGATCTTTTGATAACCTTTTAAATAAATTCTCATTCAAGTGGTTTTTCTCTCCCGGAAAGGCACGAGGCTGCTAATGTTCCTGGATAAGACTTTTTGTTCTCTTTCTCCTGAAGAGATCTTCCCGCTCTCTCTCCTCGAGGTGCATCTCGATGTAACGGCGGGTCGCCTGGAGTCTTGGGATAAGGATATTTTCAAGTGCGTTCACCCTTCGACGGGTATTCCGGATCTCGAGTGCGAGCCTCCGTACCGTCCCTTCCAGTTCTGCCAGTTCGAGTATGGCCTTTGCAGAGTCTTCGAAGGAAGCGGCGGCCTCGTCGAGATGGGAGGTGGTACCGAGATAACTGTATCCCCTTTGGGAATAGGAACGAAGGGATTTTGGGACCTCGATCCAGGGCACACGAACACCCATGATGGAACGCGTCTGCATGGGTATATCATCCATCTTCTGGGCGGATCCCGCCACCTCCTCGAGCCGGTTCCTGCCGATTACCAGGTGGGCTGCAGATAGTGCAGCCAGGGCGTCGTCAACACTCTCCTGTGTCTCTCTCTTTAGATGTATATATGAATCCAGGTACCGGAAGAATTCCATCACCATGGCATCCAGTTTCTCCTCCAGCAGATCGTGTCCCCTCTGCGCAAGCATCTCCTGCCTCTTCAGTTTGAGTAGTTCAATTCTTGTGGGGCGTATCCCGCTTATCGCCAGTTTGGTCATCTCTGCCGGCTCCGGTGGGCGGGATGATACTTTGCAATGAAGCGGTTGTCAATCCTCTTCAACTCGGACTCGGGCAGGATGGAGAGCAGTTCCCAGGCTATATCAAGCGTCGTGTGGAAGGAACGATCCTCGTACTGTCCCTGCATGATGAACTCGTTTTCAAAACGTTCTGTAAATGATAAGTACTGTCTGTCGGCATCTGAAAGCCCCTCCTCACCAATCACAGCAACGAGGTTCTTGATCTTTATCCCCTGTGCATAGGCGGAATAGAGCTGGTTGTTGACATCGGCATGATCCTCCCGCGTTCTTCCTTCACCGATCCCGCCCTGCATCAGTCGCGAAAGACACGGCAATACGTTTATCGGAGGATAAATCCCTTTCCTGAAGAGATCGCGTGACAGTACGATCTGTCCTTCGGTTATATACCCTGTCAGGTCCGGGACAGGATGGGTTATATCATCATCAGGCATCGTCAGGATGGGTAACTGGGTTATCGAACCCTTCTTTCCAGCGATACGCCCAGCCCTTTCGTAAATTCCGGCAAGATCGGTATACATGTAACCGGGATATCCTCTCCTGCCGGGCACCTCCTCCCTTGCAGCCGCAATCTCCCGGAGAGATTCACAATAATTGGTCAGGTCCGTGAGGATAACGAGAACATGCATGTCCTTCTCAAACGCCAGGAATTCTGCCGTTGTGAGCGCGAGCCTTGGCGTGATTATTCGTTCGATCGCAGGGTCATCGGCAAGATTTAAGAATAAAACGGCCCTCTCGAGTGCCCCGGTCGACCGGAAATCCCTGAGGAAAAAAGCTGCTTCCTCGTGTGTAATTCCCATGGCGGCAAATACAACGGCAAAATCTTCCTCCTGTCCAAGGACCTTTGCCTGCCGGGTTATCTGTGCGGCAAGCATATTGTGGGGAAGTCCGGCCCCGGAGAATATAGGTAGTTTCTGCCCCCTGACAAGAGTATTCATTCCGTCTATCGCTGATATCCCGGTTTCAATCGAATCACGGGGATGTTCGCGTGCATAGGGGTTGATAGGCAATCCATAGATGTCACGCATCTCCTCGGGGATGACCGGCCCTCCACCGTCGAGCGGGTTTGCGATCCCATCGAAGATCCTCCCGAGTATCTCCCCGGAGAGTGGTATCTTCATTATCTCGCCGGAAAACCGAACCGAGGTTATGTCGGTATCGAGGTCGCGGGTCCCCCCGAATACCTGCACGATCGCCCGTGTGCTCTGGGTATCAAGCACCTGGCCAAGCTTCTTCTCCCCGCTCGGCATGGTGATCTCGACTACCTCGCTGTACCCGATTCCCTCAACATCATCGACGACGATGAGCGGGCCGACCACCTTGCTGACCGTGGAATATTCCCTTGAAGGTTCAGGCATGGAACTCACCTCCCAGATCTCTGAACTGCGCTGCCATCCGGTCTTTTATATCCGCAAATTCAGCCTCTTCTGTCTCTTTTGGCAGCGACCCCATGCGGGCGAGTGCGGTTTTCACCGGAAGGTTTCGGATCTGTTCGGTGGTAATCCCGTGTTCCAGGGCCTTGTCCGCCAGGGTGAAGAAGTCAAACAGCATCTCCATCATCCGGTACTGCCTGCCGGCATCCGAATAGGTGTCATGTGGATGAAATGCGTACTGTGCGAGGTAACTTTCCCGTATCGTCTCTGCCTTGAAGAGAACGAGTTTGTCCTCTTCGGGCAGCACTTCCGGGCCCACGAGCTTGACTATCTCCTCCAGTTCGTTCTCTTTCTGGAGAAGCAGCATCATCTCCTTGCGGAACGCGACCCATTCGGGGCCGACATTCTCGGTCCACCAGTTACCGGCCTCCTCCCCGTACAGGGAGTACGAGAGAAGCCAGTTGATTGCAGGGAAGTGCCGCCTGTACGCAAGGTCGGAATCCAGCGCCCAGAAGACCTTCACGATACGCAGTGTATTCTGTGTGACCGGTTCACTGAAGTCGCCACCGGGAGGAGAGACCGCACCGATAACCGATATAGATCCCGTGATCCCACCGTCACCACACACGAGAACACGACCGGCGCGTTCGTAAAAATCGGCGAGACGCGATCCCAGGTAGGCGGGATAGCCCTCCTCACCCGGCATCTCCTCGAGCCTCCCCGATATCTCCCGCATCGCTTCAGCCCAGCGCGATGTCGAGTCCGCCATAAGTGCCACATCATAGCCCATATCACGGAAATATTCGGCGATGGTGATGCCGGTATAGACAGAAGCCTCCCGGGCCGCCACTGGCATGTTGCTTGTATTTGCAATCAGGATCATGCGGTTCATCAGCGGCTCGCCAGTCCTCGGATCTTCGAGGGTTGGAAATTCGGTGAGTACATCGGCCATCTCGTTTCCTCTCTCCCCGCACCCGATGAATACGATTATGTCTGCATCGGCCCACTTGGCCAGCTGGTGCTGTACAACCGTCTTCCCTGATCCGAAGGGGCCGGGTATGGCAGCGGTGCCTCCTTTAGTGATGGGAAAGAGGGTATCAATGACCCTCTGGCCCGTGATGAGCGGCTTTTGCGGATCGAGTTTCTCGCGGACCGGACGCGCAGTCCTCACCGGCCATCTCTGAACCATCGTAACCTCAACAACCTGATCGCGGTTCCTGATGGTCGCAATACTCTCCCTGATTGTGTAATGACCAGCCGGGGCGATCATACTCACGATGCCCGAGACACCAGGCGGAACCATGATACGGTGGATGATAGTGGTGCTTTCCTGAACCACGCCCAGCGTGTCGCCACCGGTCACAGGGTCATCCTTCGAGACTTTTGGTATAAATTCCCATTTTTTCTCATACGAAAGTGCCGGGAGTGTCGCTCCCCTGCTGATAAAGTCGGCCCACAGGACATTTATCTCCCGCAACGGCCTCTGGATCCCATCATAAATATTCCCAAGAAGACCCGGTCCGAGTTCGACTGATAGTGACTCTCCGGTCCGCATTACCGTCTCGCCGGGCACGATGCCGGCAGTCTCTTCATAGACCTGTATCGTCGCGACATCCTCTTCGAGTGTGATGATCTCGCCGATCAACTCCTGGTCGCCGACTTTCACGATCTCAAACATCCGTGCACCACGCATCCCGCTGGCCAAAACGACGGGGCCTGTGACACGGATGATGACGCCGGCCTGTGATGTCATCACTTCTCCACTCCTATCCGATCCATTCCAACCATTCTCATGAGGTCATCCTCGATTGTCAGAGGCATTTCACCTGCAGTTCCCTGTCCTGATATTACAACAATGACAGGATATACCCTTTTATCCCTTCTTATCCCTGCCAGGAAAGGCCTTGTCTCTGCTGCGAAGCGTTCAAGCAGGATGATGATGCCGATTTCGGGATCTCTGATATATCTCCTGCATGCCTCCTCTGCCTCGACAGGGTTATTCACGATGGTTGCGGCATGAACTCCCGAGAGCTGGAATCCCCATACCAGGTGGCAATCACCGACCACTGCAATCTTCATGTCCCCGCCCTCTCGGATATCATCCGGGGCATTTCATCCTCGGGCAGCACAATTCCCTGCAGTGAATGCGCTATGATCCTGATATTCCGGATCTCGAACTGTCTGGCAACGGCAAACTTGATCAGCGGTCCTCCTGTAAGGTGATACGTTGAGGAGAGAACCAGGACCTTTTTTAAAAGGAATTGTTCAAGTGCGAATTCCAGGTCCTGCAGGCTCCCTGAAAGTTCAAATCCCTGGGCGACCGTCTGGAGGCTTTCATAATAGTCCGTCCCTGAGATCTGCTGGATGATATCCATGATTCCGGGCAGTTCAAGAAGTTGTTTGAGGCGCCATTCTTCGTATATGGCGCCACCAGGAAAGAAGAGTCCGGAAGCCTCTTCGGGCTTCATCCCGGAAGACTTCGCCCGAAAAAGGGTCAACAGGTTTATTATATCAGTATATACTCCGCAGAACTCCCTGACAGGTCCTGCAATGACCGCATCGACTTTTTGAATGGACTTGCGGATCTCTGAAAATGCCGCACTGTCGAGGGCGGACTCGAGAGGAAAGGGAATCTGCATCTCCTGGTATTCGGGCATTGCAAGGCTGAGCGTCCTGCCGTACGGTTCCTGGGGAACACGGGATATCATCTCTTCGGTTGAAGGAGATTGTGCAAGAACCTCAATAATTTCGGGTGAGATCACACCTATTGGAACCATCCTCTCCTTGAGGATATCTGCGGGGATTCCGGCATGAAGCAGGCGGATAGCTTTCTTCAACTGTTCAATCTCAAGAAAGGAATGGAATGCCTGGAAGAAAGGCCTGATGCTTTCCGGTACAGACTCTTCTAGTTGTATATAATCCTCTATATACAATCGTTCAAGGACGGTATCGATATCCGGGTTGTCGGCGGACTCCTTCATCGAGACATCGAATCCCGCTTCTCTCATGTTTCCATACAGTTCGAAAATACTCTTTGATTCTGCAAGGATTTCGAGGTCATATGGTTTGATGAACGGATTGCCAATCGCTTTTACCCTGGCAACAGGAAATGCAAATGCCGCGATATGTGTCAGAATTCGAAAATAGCCAAAGAAGGTGACCAGTATGAACAAAAGTAATATGAAGATTCCAAGACCTGCTACAAGGACCTGATCGGAACTCATTCCAAGTTCGCTTGAGAATATAGCCAGAATATCACCGGGATCGCTCATTCCGATACCCCCTCTCGCTCTCCGGCCAGTATTCCGGCGACTTCAAAGATAAGGTCCCTTCGCATTCGCTCAAGACGGGCTTCGAACGTATTGTTCACGCTTCTCGCCCCCGATCCGGTCTTTAAGAGAACTCCTCCTGTTACCTGTATTGGTTCTTCAGAGACCCGGACCTTCATAGCAGGTTCGTTGGATATGATGGTCTTTAAAACCGGAATGTCACGGGAGTCTGCCCAGATGATGATATTTTCAGCTCCGATCTTCCCGATGCCATCCCTGATCAGGTATTTCAGGATTTGCGGGTATTCGACTGTTTCGGGGATTGCAGTGATCTGTTCCCGGGCAAGATCGAAACAATCCGAGATTAATCTCTCCCTCTTGCTCCGTGTGGTCTGGCGTCCTTCCATTCTTGCCTGGGCAAGCATTCTTGCAACCTCTCCATCGATTTCTCTCTTCCGGCTGACAATTTCGGCTGTTTTCTCGGCCTCTGCGTTCTTTTCCGCCTTCTCCAGGTACTTTTTAGCCTCATCTCGCGCAGTCTTTATAATTGCCTCTGCCTGATGCCCTGCTTCAAGGGATATCTTTTCTATAATCTTTTCGACGCTCATGGATGCTCCGGCCTGTCAGATGGTAAAGATACCGAGTCCGAACATTATCAGTATTGCAACAAGAAGTCCGAATATTGCAAAAGTCTCAGACATGGCCGCAAAGACGAGGCTGCGGCCCATCGTATCCGGATGCCTCGCCGTGGCGGCTATTCCCGCTGCGGACGTGATACCCTGGCCAATCGCTGAGAAACCACCCAGTCCGACGGCAATCCCTGCACCGATCGCAGCGACTCCGACAGCGATGGTAGTGATGAAGTCGTGGGTTATGATCCCGGTGAATGCCATGAGAAGGATGGCAACAAGGAGCCCGTAGATCGCCTGCGTCTCACATATTGCTGCAAAGACCACGCCTTTTCCAAACATTTCTGTCTTCTCGGATGTTGCGGCGATACCGGACGAGGATGCAATACCCTGGCCGATGGCCGATAACCCTGCAAGGCCCACTGCGAGTCCGCCACCGATGGCTGCAAACCCAACCGCCATCGTCGTAGTCACGTCATTTGTTATGAGACCTGTGAATGCCATAAGAAGGACCGCTACAAGCAGCCCGTAGATCGCCTGCGTCTCGCAGATGGCGGAGAACACGATACCTCTCCCGAACATGTCGGTATTTTCGGATGTTGCTCCGATACCTGCTGCAGCGGCGATACCCTGTCCTATAGCAGAAAAACCGGCAAAACCGACTGCGAATCCACACCCGATTGCGACCACGCCTGCGGCGAGGGTCGAGATGAGGCTTGCTGTAAACATACCCGTAAAAGACATGACCAGGATCGCCACCAGGAGCCCATAGATCGCCTGTGTCTCGCAGATGGCAGCAAATACAACGCCTCTTCCAAACATATCGGGATTTTCAGATGTTGCGGTTATCCCTGACGCGGCTGCAATACCCTGTCCTATAGCTGAGATCCCAGAAAGACCGATGGCGAGTCCGCACCCGATGGCGGCCAGCCCGACCGCGGCTGATACCACGAAATTTCCTGATAGAAGTCCTGAAAATACCAGTAACAGTACTGCGATAAGCAGCCCGTAGATCGCCTGGGTTTCACAAATAACAGAGAAGACCACGCTTTTTCCGAACATCTCCGGTTTGTTTGCGGTGACGGCTATTCCCGATGATGCCGCAATACCCTGTCCTATCGAGGAGAGTCCGGCTATTCCTGCCGCGAGACCTGCACCGATACCTGCCAGCCCGGCAGAGACTGGAACGTCGCCGGAGAGACCTCCGAAAAACCCGGCGGAAAGCAGGATGAGGACTGCCACGAGAAGCCCATAGATCGCCTGCGTCTGGGGTATGGCGGAGAAGATCAATGCGGCGCCGAATTTTTCAGGGCGCTCGGATGTGACACCGGCCGATGATGCGCCTGTTATACCAACGCCGATCCCGGCTCCGATGGCGGAAAACCCGACAGCGATCCCTGCCCCTATAGCCATCAATGCTGCTCCTAGACCTATCGCCATTACTCAATACCTCCTTTTAGTGTTGTATAAATCCTCTCCGCCTGGAAAGGAGTGAATTTCCTGCCGCCTCCCGTATAGAACTTGCCGAAAAATTCTATGTACTGCAGACGGATTGCATGGATCACCCCTCCAAGGGACTGTATCACTAGATTGAATATCTGACCGCCGACGAAGACCAGGACTGCGGGGATGATCATCAGCGGGTGTATCGCAGAGATGAGTTGTGAGAGAATATTTATTGTCATTGCAATCCCTCCGGTGGCCAGGGAAAGGGCCATTATCCGGACATAGGAGAGCCAGTCTCCTAAAAAACCGGTCAGGCCGAAGAACCCCATGGCGCCGCGGTAATAGAATATCATGACGAGGCCTACAAGAATGCCAGCTTCGGCGATCGTGAGAAACACCGGGGGAATATACGTCCAGGCAAAAAATGAAGCCAGCAGGATGGCTGCGCAGGGCTGTATGATGAACCAGACAAGTTGTTCGAATACCATGGCCCTGAAATCACCTGATTTCACGTTCTGGTAGAATGCAAGGAATAAGCCAAGGTTGATATGGACAACTCCAATAATAAGAGATAACTGGAAGAATGCGATCGGATCCTTCAATGGTTCGAGAAGGACGAACGGAGGAGATATATCGAAATAACGGGGGAGGAAGTCGCCGAACCATCCTCCCTGGATGATCCCCAAAAGCGTGGCCGATATACCACAGAATACAAGGATATAACTCAGGTCACGGATGCTGAGATCGGCACGGCCAATCCTGTAATAAAGAAAAAGCCCGCAGAAGGTTAGAATTATCCCATATGCGGCATCTCCCATCATCAGGCCGAAGAAGAGGACGAAGATGGGAGCGATGAACGGTGTGGGGTCTACCTCATTATAGAGGGGCCGTGCAAAGGTTGTGGTGAGCACTTCGAAGGGTTTCAGCCAGTGGGGGTTGTCATAGTCGACCGGCACATCGTCTTCATCTCTCGCCGTCCTGTGCGAATGAACAAAAACGTACCCTTCTGCTGCAGTATCAAGTGAATTCTCCATCCGGCCGATTTTATCTGACCTGACCCATCCCTCGATGAATGTCACATCGCTGGTCTCTCCGCACGAGGTTCGTATCTCAAGTTCTTCTTTCTCGATCTTCAGTTCCTCATGCAGGGCCCAGAGCCGAGGGGCCCAGGAATCCTGTATACCGGCAAGTTCCAAGACCAGACTTTCAATCCCTGCCAGGATCACGGAATATTGTGCCTGTATCCGGGTAAGGGCTTCGTCGGGCATGCCCGGGTATGACACCTCCATCGACTGGAACCGGGGGGCACGGATGTGTTGCGCGATCTCCTCCTTCTGTGTCAGGGGAAGGGCGATCAGGACAAGGGTCTGGCGTTCGGATTCTACCTGTGATACGAATATCTCGTCAATTGCTGCTTCTTCAATATCCTGAAGGAACTCTGGTATTTTAGCGGTATCAACCCTCCCGGCAATGACAGAGAGAAATTCAGAATCGCCGATGTGCCTCAGATCGAAACCGAGCGGTCTTAAGAATTCGACTGCTTCGATCTCCTTCTCAAGCCTCTCCTTCTCCTCCTTGTAATGGGCCAGTTCGTCTCTGATTTCAGGGATTCGGTCAAGTGCACCAGACACGTCCTCGATCTCCTGGAACAATTCCCTAACCGGGCGGCGTGTGACAGGACTGGGTGTAATAACCTGCGGAGATAGAAATTCTTTTAGCAGGTCCCTCTCCTGCCTGGGAATTTCCGTGAACAGTTCGAATATCCTTTCAAGACGAAGAATATAGTCAGAAATTGTGTCTGTGAGGGGTGATCTATCGGGTTGTGCAAGCACTCCGCTGATGCTGCTCTTTTCATCCCTTATAGCGATTATCTCCAGTATTCCTGCTTCATGGAGGTCCTGAACCGTCGATATGCCATAGGAATTATGGACTCCTACTGTTACTCTCCTCATCTCGGCTGGATAAAACATGATCCTTCCCGGTCACCTGTCCGGCGATATATGATGCTGCTATGCCCATCCTTTTCTTATATTCGAGCTCCATCGTGCGTGCGGATTCCAAAGATTCGCTGGTGATCTCTGATGCCGATTGGTTTGCCAGGTTCATCTTCCCTGTCCTGTATGTCTCAATCTCCTTCAGGACCTCCTCATGTGCCTTGCGAAAATAGTGTTCAGCTTCTTCCCTGGCTTCTTCCTGTATCTTCTCTGCATCTTTCCTGGCATGTTCTACTAGAAGCACCGCCGCTTCTTCAGCCTTTTTGATTTTTTCAATCTCTTCTTGCGCTATAGCCGGGATCTCTTATCCTCCTGATATGAGAGATATAGGATATGGTATATATGCATTGTGTCGGTTGCAATCCTGCCTTTTACCATCACTGCTAATTAATATGTTCTGCCCGCCGAATCGGGAATATGAATTTTTAAGAGAAGATTGGCCCAATCAAAACACAATTATTGGAAAAAAGAGGTCCGAAAAAAGGTGTTTAGGAGATCACCCGTGTCTGGGCCTGTTCTCTCAGAAATGAGAGGAGATAATACGGACCTCCCACTCCTCTTCCGGTAGATCCGCTTCCCTTCCACCCACCGAATGACTGGGCCCCGGGCCAGGCCCCTGTCGTTGCACCACCGGACCTGTTCGAATAACAGACCCCGAAATTGATAGTATTAAAGAAGAATTCTATCTCTTCCTGCTCCTCTGTAAAGATTCCGGCCGTCAGTCCGTATTCTGTATTGTTTGCTTCTGCAAGTGCTTCTTTGAGACTGGTGAATGTATCGAGGACAAGGAATGGAACGAACAGCTCGTCCCTCATGAGATGGTTGCCCCTTGGGATCTTTGTGACAACAGTCGGCTGTATATAATAACCGTGTGACAATCCCTCACCGGTGAGAAGATCACCTCCTGTGAGTACAGTACCTCCATCAGAGCGGCACTGTTCCACAGAAGCCTTGAATACATCGAACGCTTTTTTGTTGATCACAGGGCCCATAAATGTCTCTTTCAGGCGCGGGTCCCCAACCTTTATATCCTTCACCCGTTCGCACAGGGCCTTGGCAAACCGGTCGAATACATCCGACTGGACATAGACACGGGATGTTGCACTGCATTTCTGGCCGCTGTATCCAAATGCGGCCATGACAACTCCTTCCACCGCTTTTGCGATATCGGCCCTTGAAGTGACTATACAGGGGTTTTTACTTCCCATCTCGGCAACGATCGGTTTAACATATCCTGCCCGGGAGGAGAGTTCGCGGTGCAACCACATCCCCACTTCACGAGACCCTGTAAAGGCTATCCCTTCGATGTCGGGGTGACGTGTCACGGCCTCTCCAAAAACCTTCCCGGGCCCTGTAAAAAACTGGATTGCCGAACCAGGGACCCCACTCTCCCTGAAAGCGCGATAGAGTGTCAGCCCCGAGAGCGGAGCCTCGCTCGTGGGCTTGTATACCACGCAATTGCCGGTAAGGAGTGCAGCCCCCGTCATGCCCCCCGCCAGCGTGACAGGGAAATTGAAGGGAGAGATGACTGCCCATACCCCGTATGGCCGCAGCACACTCCTGCATCTCTCACCTTCAACCTCGGACCTCATGGGAAGGATATATCCTTCGTTCTGCTCATACACATCGCAGTAATACCGCAGCATATCGATCCCTTCGCTGATCTCTGCCAGGGCTTCAAAACGGTTTTTCCCGGATTCATAGGTGATCAGGGCAGAAAGAATGAATTTCTTCTCATCGAGCCAGTCCGCCGTCTTTCGGATTATCATTGCACGGGTCTGCCATTTAGCCCCGCTCCAGCCGGAAAAACCGGCTTTCGAAGCAAGGATTGATTCGTTCACCTCTTTTTCAGTTCCTTCCTGGAAATATCCGATGACCATCTTGTTGTCAACCGGTGAATGAACAACAAATTCATTGTCAGTCCATCGTTCGTCACCGTTTATGAAGAGCGGGTGATGGACTCCAAACTCTTTCTCGGTATACTTCAGGGCCGATTCATATTCGCCATGGATGCTTTCATCCGAGAGTAGAGTTACGTAGGTTATTTTCTTCTCTTTCGTCATTTTAACACTCCTCTCTCACTCAACCGGCCTCCTCCAGGCATCCATCGATCACAGATAATCCGATATCGATCTCTTCTTCTGAAATAACGAGAGGCGGGGAGAACCTGATGGCAGATTCACCGGCCGGCAGGAGACAGACTCCTCTCTCAAATGCTTTCCGGACAATCAAGTTTCTCTTCTCTTTTGCCGGAACCTTCGTCTTACGGTCCTCAACAAGCTCAATGGCCGACATGAGGCCTACCCCGCGTACATCTCCGATACGGTCATGCTTCGCATAGAGCCTCTGCAGCCCTTCCAGGAGGTATCTGCCTCTCCGTTCTGCGTTCTGACCGATACCGTCTCTTTCCATCAGATTCAGCATGGTCAGTCCGGCGGCACATGACATGTTATTTCCCCCGAATGTGCTCGCATGCGAACCGGGTGGCCACTTCATGAGCTCATCGGAAGCGAGGGTCACACCCAGGGGCAGGCCACCACCGATAGCCTTTGCCATGCAGACTATATCAGGGACTATCCTGCTGTGTTCACTGGCCAGGAACCGACCCGTCCGGAAGCAGCCTGCCTGTATCTCATCGCTTACGAGGAGAATGTCATGCATGTCGCACAACTCCCTCAACTGGCTTAAGAAATTCCATGGAGGTATTACATAACCCCCTTCCCCCTGGACAGGTTCGACGATGATCGCAGCAACTTCATCGGGCGCCACTTCTGTTTTAAAGACCTCCTCGTGTATGTAGTTGATCACATCAATCTCGCACGAGGGAGAGGAGGCATTGAGAGGCCTGTAGGGATTTGCATAGGGAACATGGATCACCGGCAGAAATGGGCCGAAATATTGTCTGTGAATCACTTTTGTCGCTGTCAGACTGAGCGCCCCCATGGTCCGTCCATGAAAACCGCCATAGAATGAGATGAAATATTTTCTCTTGGTTGCTCGTCTGGCGAGTTTAATAGCTGCCTCGATGCTCTCGGCTCCCGAATTTGAAAAATATACGCGGTTTATCTCCGAAGGCATGAACTTCACCAGTTTCTCTGCAAAATTCACCGGCACTTCGGAGCAGAAATCGAGAAAAGCACCATGTGAGAGGTATTCAGCCTGCGATTGCACGGCCTTGATAATGTCGGGATGGTTCCATCCCATATTCATGACGGCGATTCCGGCCGTGAGGTCGAGGTACCTGTTTCCGTCAACATCCCAGAGGTTCATGCCGCTCGCCCTCTCGAGGACGAGCGGGTATGCCCTTGCCATCGATTGTGAGACCACCCGTGAATCGCGCTCGAGGACTGAGCGTGCCCGGGCCCCTGGCGGGGTGGATACTATCTTCGGCTCCATGGCAAGAGGGTAGAGACATGGACAGTTATAAGTATCGCAGGAGGGGGACGGAATGAGCCGTGCGCGCCCGGATCCCGTCATCAGGAAATTGCGTCGTATAAACAGCGTTCCAGGATCAAAAATTATAAATAGTATTGTTTCCTATCGGGTTATGCCTCAGAGGGGATTTCTGGGGATACGTGTCAGGATGCAATGAGCCCGTATATCAAAACGGCTGAAAGATATATGGACGAAAAAGACAATGCATCTTGGGGCCGAACAAATGTTCAATAACATCAAAGCCGTGATAAAATAAATCCATCATTCAAAACGGCGGAAGAACGATGGGTGTATGAGAGTTTTGTCATGGGGCCGAAACAGGTGTTTGAGGAACATGATGCCGCGATACACTGAACCTGCAGGATCAAAACGGCGAAAGATCTGCAGGTGACCGAGACATTCTATTGCGGGGCCGACCATGTGTTCCGGATATTATCCTCTCGTGGGGCATATTCCAGTCCTGGGCTATCTTTGTTTCCATATATTCTTTGAATAGTAACTCTGTACGATGAAACATCCTGATGATAACACTGTTACCGCCCGGATATCATAATGAGCAGATGCTCCTTTTTATCCGAATGCAGGCAAATCCGCCTCCGATATTTCATACATTGGGGTTTTAGCTGTCATGGTTCGGCTGACTCTTTAGCACATACCATGATTCGAATCGAGTAGTGCTATTCTTCTACGGGTGCCGGATGCATCTTTCAAGTGAGTTATCATCCGGGCAAAAGATCCTGTGATCAAAACCGGATCAAGATATAAAGGGGAAGGATACAGTACCACCTGTGCCTCAATGAACACAGTCAGGGTGCGGATGATATGTTTCATTGATGCATGGGTTATAGAGCAGACCTATTTTTCTCCGGACCCGAAAGTCTTTGTCCGAACAGGTAACTCCAGAAACAAACCGGGAAAAGATCGCTGGCATAAGGACCGATCACGTACACTCTAAAAACATGGTCTGGCAAAAGTTGTGTTAAGGTGGCATCACAGGAGGCTTCCACCCTGCCCATAAGGACAGGGTATCTGCCATGGATTGAACGTTCATTCGGTGACTTAGTTGGACACTAATACACCTGCAATAACATGGATACGAATTATTATTAAATCTTTTGGATTGATTGGAGGCCCGGAGAGGGTGCAAATCAGCCCTGAACGCCTCATCAACCGCTGATTCTCCATAATCGGATATTCTGTCACTTCAGATGATGCCGGTTGGAAGGGTGACATGAATCAACAGTATCCGTGCACCTCTGAACGGCCGGGCGGATTGACAAATTGTATGCCCGGATCCCTTACAAATTCCTGGAAAACGATATGAGTTCATTCCTGAATTCATTGATATATTCATCCATCGAAAGACTGCCGTCAGGAAATGAATGATCCGAATTACGCATTCGCTCTATGGCCCGGGTCGATGGGAGGAGAAGATCGATTGGAATTTTTGATCTCCTGCTGGCCCGGATCATGGCCTTCCTGAAGAGACCGATGCAATATGCAATCCTGAATTCGTAAATATCCTCTGTCTTTTTTAAAAATCCTGCAAGCCTTTCTGTCTCGATCTCAAGAAAATCATCTTTTACACGTTCTATGCCACAATTTCCAAGCATATAACGATAACTTGAGAATGGATACATCAGTTCAAGTTCTGCGGGAACAGTGCCACACGTCCCGAAGATGACCCTGTGATAGTTCTCCGGTCTGAAGACAGACTCTATCACCCTGGAAAAGAGCCTGTGACTGGGGCTTGTACTATAGGGCTTCTTGACGGCACATGGAACAAAGATTGCCACAGGCCGCGGGGGTATTGTATATTCCTCAATTATCCACCTGTATGCAGCCTCGAATTCCGGAAGGTAGAAGGGAGGGCTGTCAGGGTTCAGGAATGTATTCTTATCCCTTGACATCTTCGGCCTGTACATTTAGACCATTTCGATATTGATATTTCCGGATACATTTATTGGGATTGGAGGGAAATACAGATTCTTTGCCATATGACAACGGCCGGGGAGAAGCATGTTTGGGAATAGATCATCGGCTTTGCTTCAAAGCGAGCAGTTCTATCAGAACGGTCTGATACATATATCTCAAGGGGATGAAGCTAAAGCGCTTGTTGAATTTTCAAAAGCCATTGAGAAAAATCCCAAGCATATCTATGCAATAATACAGAAAGGCACTATCCTGCAGAGGATATCACATCATCGCGAAGCACTCGAATGTTTTACGAAGGCTCGATCTATCCAGCCTGGAAATGCACACATCTTTCTCAAACTGGGATTCTCACATGCAACGCTTGGCCACAATGTTCAGGCGATCGAATGCTATACCCGTGCACTCACACTGGATACTAACCTGGTAAAGGCCTGGACCGGTCGCGCCATGTCCGAATTCGAGATCGGAAGATACCATGACGCCATAGACGATTTCGATGTGGCGATCAAGATAGATCCTTCAGATACCGGCGCCTGGGCCGGCAAAGGTATCTGTTATGCCCATCTCGGGGAGTACAGGCTGGCATTGGAATGCTTCTCCAGGGTTATAGTCATCGATCCCGATGATCCCATCGCATGGTACAACAAGGGGAGGAGCCATGCATTTCTTGGCCAGCACGCAGAGGCGATCCCGAGTTTCGAACGAAGTATCGGAATCTCCCCTGACGATCCAGAGACATGGTTCAATCTTGGAAAAAGTCACGCAGCATGCGGGAATCAACAGAAAGCACTGGCAAGCTATGATCACGTCCTTGATACCGATCCTAATTTTTTGGAGGTATATATTGCAAAGGGGATAAGTCTCCAGAGGCAAGAGAGATATTCGGAAGCAATCTTCGAGTTTTCGCGGGCGCTGGAGAAAGATGATGAAAATATAAACGCCCTGCTGGGAATGGGTGAGAGTGAAGCGGCAATGCATTCCTTTGAAGCCGCAATAGAATGTTATAACAGGATAATATCTCTTGACTCCTCACACACGAGGGCATATATAGACAGGGGTATAAGCCAGTTCGGAAACGGGCGTTATATGGATGCCCTGGAATCTTTTAACATTGCTTTGACGGCCGATCCGGGTAACTTTATCGCATTGTACAACAAGGGAAGGACCCTGGCAGCCATGGGAAAGCACCAGGAGGCAATCAAGCTCTTTGAAAGAGCGATAGAGACCGATCCCTCCGATGCGCAGAGCTGGTATAACATGGGTGTATCATTGAACAACCTCGTTCGCCACGGAGAGGCGATACGTTGTTATGACCAGGCAATAGAGCTCCTTCCGGATGATCCGGATGCGTGGTATAACAAGGCGATGAGCCTTCTCCAGCTCGGGAGACCTCGCGAAGCCATCCAGTGTTTTGAAAAAGTTCTCTCGTATGATCCATCAGATGTCGATTCCCATTTTAACATGGGAGTATGCCTGGACGACCTGGGCCGGCACAGGGAGGCACTCACGTGCTATTCAAACGCCCTTGAGATTGATCCCGATGACGGCAGGATGTGGTACAGCCGGGGAACAAGTCTTGAAAAGCTCGGATGCTATGGAGAGGCGATGGAGTGTTTTGAAAAAGCGCTGCGAAGAAATCCAGAGGACCCGAATGCCCGTATGGCACGGGATCTCCTCCTGAAACAGGCATAGCTATATACAACACCTACTGGTTGCGGATGAAGCCTTTCTGTATGAGATCGGTCAACCAGTTATCAAGGAATTCCATGAGATCGTTTTTTACTCCGAGATCCACCACGCCCGGTCTTGGGTACACAATTTTACGGACCGACCGGTCCTGGTAAACCAGCGGCTCGGCTCGCTTTTGATCAGGGTATATTTTGATCTCAATATCGGGATCAGCTACCAGGACGCCGTCGACGATCGGGTTTTGCGACAGAGCGAACATATCTTCTGAAAGGCGGTCTATGCACAGCGGAATATGCGGATTATTTTCGATTACGGCATATTGCTTGACGTCCAGAACCCCGATTTTTTCAAGTTTTGTATAGATAGAGTGATACAGGTCGCTCATTTACACCGCCTTTGGAAGAATTGTTTCCAAAGAATAGTTGAAAAACATAATCATAAATGTTGTGAATTCAGGTCGGACTTTTTTGGATGAGAGATGGAGAAGGGGGGGGTCTCTCCACTCCTCGCAACTCACAGGACGTGCCCGACAAGAATCCTTATTCCTATTGCCAGAAGGATTATACCGCCGGCGATCTCCATGCTTCTACCAAAATGCTCTCCGAGCCTCTTGCCCAGCAAAACCCCGGCAAATGCAAAGAGAAACGAGGTTATGCCGATTATCACCGATGAAATTGCGATATTTACTTCAAGAAAAGCGAGGGAAAGCCCCGCACCCAGTGCATCGACACTTGTCGCCAGGGAGAGCATAATGATGGTGGTGGCGTTATAGATGACGACACGTTCTTCTTCTCCCCAGTATCCTTCATACACCATCTTTCCTCCGATTACGGCGAGTATTAGAAATGCCGCCAAATGGTCGAACCCTGATATGAAAGATACGGTACCAGCTCCGGCTGCCCAGCCTGCAATCGTCATTGCAAACTGGAATAATCCAAAAGCGATTGCCAGGACGATGCCGAGTCTTATTTTATCTGATACCCGTGATGTCCCGGCTGCAAGGGAGACGGCAAAACAATCCAGTGCCAGGATCACGGCTATAAGTATGATGGTGAAAAGATCCATCGATTGGAATTATTCTTTGGTTCCTGGCATAATAAGTGATGGGATATGGACTCCTTTCTTAAAAATTTTGCTGATTATCCGTGGATTTTAAAAAATATATCGATAAAATCGAATATATGGCAAATTATGAATAAAAAAGTATTTTAGAGGTTGAAATTAAAATTTGTCATGCTATAGCGTGGCAGGGTGAATACTATTCGATCCTCGATCTATGAAACGGTATACCGGCAGTCAATTGAAGAACCCGAGATTTTCTGGGGAAAAACAGCCGAAGATGTGTATTGGTACGAAAAGTGGGAAAAAGTTCTCAACGGCTCCAAACCTCCATTTTACAACTGGTTTGTTGGGGGAATTTTAAACAGTTGCTATAATGCCCTAGATCTGCACGTGGAGAACGGGAGGGGAGATCAAATCGCCCTGATCTATGACAGCCCCGTAACCTCGACAATAAGAAAATTCAGATACCGGGAACTGAGAGACATTGTCGCCCGTTGCGCCGGTGGTCTCAAAAAGATCGGTGTCGGGAAAGGAGACCGTGTCGTGATCTACATGCCGATGATACCTGAAGCTGTCATTGCCATGCTTGCATGCGCAAGGATAGGAGCCATACATTCAGTGGTGTTCGGGGGCTTTTCCTCAAAAGAGCTGGCAAGCCGGATCAATGATGCACGTCCGAAGGCGATAATTTCAGCATCCTGCGGGATCGAAGTTAACAGGATCATCCAGTACAAGCCCCTCCTCGATGCCGCGGTGGAGATGTCGGAATATGCGCCAGAACACTGTGTGATCGTGCAACGGCCACAGGCAACAGCGACCCTTCAGCCGCAAAGAGACATGGACTGGAACGATTTCATGGATGCAGCGCCGGCGGATTGTGTACCTGTCCGTTCAACGGACCCACTTTATATTCTTTACACCTCAGGGACAACAGGGGTACCAAAAGGAGTTCTTAGAGACAACGGGGGCCATATGGTGGCAATGAAATGGAGCATGAGGAATATCTACGGTGTAGCGCCCGGAGAGGTATTCTGGGCAGCATCTGATGTCGGCTGGGTGGTTGGCCATTCCTATATCGTTTATGCACCTCTTGCCCTGGGATGCACAACAATACTCTACGAGGGAAAATCGGTTGGTACTCCTGATCCTGGTGCATTCTGGAGAGTAATTTCAGATCACCAGGTGAAAGTTCTCTTCACCGCTCCTACGGCCTTCAGGGCGATCAGGCGAGAGGATCCGAACGGTGAGTACATCGGCCGATATGACATGTCATCGCTTCGCATGCTCTTTTTAGCTGGGGAACGCTGCGATCCCGATACTCTTGTCTGGGCACAGGAGCGTCTCGGCATACCTGTAATCGATCACTGGTGGCAGACAGAGACCGGCTGGGCTATCGGCGGGAATGTCGCGGGCCTGGAGATGCTTCCCATCAAACCCGGTTCCTGCACAAAAGCTGTTCCAGGATATAATGTCAGGGTGCTCGATGACGAAGGCGAAGAGCTTCCGCCCGAAGAGACCGGAAACATCGTAATCAAGCTCCCGCTCCCTCCAGGTTGCCTGACAGGCCTCTGGCAGAATGATCATGATTTTATCAGCACCTACCTCTCGGAATTTCCCGGCTACTATGTAACAGGTGATGCTGGCTACATCGACAAAGACGGCTATTTATGGATAATGGGCCGCATCGATGACATCATCAACACGGCAGGTCACAGGTTGTCGACCGGTGCAATGGAAGAGGTACTGGCCTCACATCCCGATGTGGCAGAATGCGCAGTTTGCGGGGTTTCAGACTCTGTTAAAGGCGAAATCCCCCTGGGATTTATCGTTCTCAAGTCCGGTACAACAAAGGATCATACCGAGATAATCAGGGAAGTGATCGGCATGGTAAGAGAGAAGATCGGTCCAATCGCATCCTTCAAAAAGGCGGTTGTCGTAAAGCGACTGCCAAAGACACGATCCGGGAAAATTCTCAGGCGTACAATGAAAAAAATTGCCGACGGAGAGGAATACCGCATTCCAGCCACAATCGACGATCCCGCAACACTGGATGAAATCACGCAGAGTCTCTCGACAATAGGATATCCGGCCGGATAATCCTCATCTTTCATCCGCATTTATTCAAAATTTTTATAGAGAGAAACGGTAGCCGATCCAATTGAGATCATCATGGAACCTCATGGATTGAGGATCATGATCGAATATGTGAGCACCCCGGCAAACGTAACCCATGCGATATATGGCACCATCAGGAGGGCCGCGGCCCTTTTCACCCTGAAGAATGCAATGATTGTAGCCAGTATGAATATCCAGAGTATCACCAGCTCGACAAGTCCCAGGAACGGTGATTCCAACCCGAAGAATGCATAGGACCAGACTGCGTTCAGGACCAGCTGGATTCCAAAAAGGGCTGTCGCCAGTTTGACCATAGGTTTTTCCAGCCCGTCCACGATGACGAGATACAGTGCAATTCCCATAAGAATATAAAGCGCGGTCCAGACCGGTCCGAACAGAAAAGACGGGGGGTTGAACCACGGTTTTACCAGTTGTGCATACCATGACCCCTGGCCGGTAATGGTGAAAAAGGAGCCCAAAAACCCTGCCGCCAGGCATATGATAATCGAAAATGCGAGTTTTGGAATTGATTGTACGCCAAAATGATATTTTTCATTCATAGATTCTTTCATTCAGGCTTACACTAATAATACTTGCCTTCGATCCTGCGGATTATTCGGCCATGCCGATACATGACTGACGGATCCTTCATTTCATACTTCGATGACGCACTTCCCATGCATCTGAAACCAGGTCAGGTGGCAGCGGGAGAGGTAATTGATTTACCCTCTCCTGTGATGGAACCAGGCATCCGGTTTTACAATCGATATGATTGCAGGGATGGTATAATGTATCGGTATCATCAAACAGGGTAAAAGAGTCATGCAGAATTCCAGAATAAAGATAGGGCTTATACAGACGGCCGTAAGTGACGACCCGGAACGAAACCTTATGCATACTGCCGAACTTGTGGTGAAGGCCGCATTAAAGGGGGCAAATATCATCTGTCTCCAGGAACTCTTCAGGGCCCCGTATTTTCCCCAGGCAGAGCATGCTGATGCGGATTCATATGCAGAAACCATTCCTGGCGAATCAACACGGGTTTTTGCTGAACTGGCAAAAGAACACCATGTCGTCATCATCGTTCCCCTCTATGAACGGGAGAGCTCCGGTGAGTACTATAATACTGCAGTCGTGATTGACGCTGATGGAACCCTTCATCCTCCGTACAGGAAGGTCCATGTTCCGTTCGATCCCCTTTATTATGAAAAGAATTATTTCAGACCGGGATCACAGTACCGGGTTTTCGATACCGCATATGGAAAGATAGCGGTGCTGATATGCTATGACCAGTGGTTCCCGGAGGCTGCCCGGGCGGTGACGCTCATGGGAGCCCGGATTATCTTTTATCCGACAGCGATAGGCTGGATAAAGGGAATGGAGGAACCTCTCGAGGGGGATTGGAAGGATGCATGGGAGACAGTCCAGCGGGGACATGCGATCTCAAATGGAGTGCATGTTGCCGCCGTCAACCGGGTCGGAATTGAGGGAGATATCAGTTTCTGGGGCGGATCATTCATTGCCGACTCATTCGGAAATGTCATTGCCAGGACGGGTTCCGATGAGTATGTACTTGTCCGCTATATTGACCTTGAGATGAATGAAAAGGTGAGAGCCGGCTGGGGCTTCCTTCAGAACCGGCGTCCGGACACCTATGCAGTATTGGTGGAACCGACGGACAGCCACGTATATGGCATCCATGAGACAACGCCGTTGGAGACTCCCAGGGAATCGGGTTACCACATGCCTGCAGAATGGGAAAAACATGAGTCGGTCTGGCTCGCATGGCCACATGACAACCAGACATTCCCGGAATTACGGGATGTAGAGTCGACATATTGCGAGATAATCAAGGCAGCCTCCGACAACGAGAAGGTGAATCTCCTGGTCTGTGACGATGAGATGAAAGCATATGCCATTGCCCGTCTCAGGCAGGCAGGAGCAGATCCCGATCTGATCAGGATCCTTGTCAGGCATTATGCCGACGTCTGGTTCAGGGACTATGGGCCGACATTCCTGGTAAACAGGCAGGAGAATTCAATAGCAATGGTGAACTGGAGATTCAATGCCTGGGGAGAGAAATATCCGGAACTGATGGCAGACGACGGCATCCCGAAGGCTATCAATACCGTCCTGCAGATTCCGGTATACTCTCCCGGCATAGTTATGGAAGGGGGCTCAATCGACGTTAATGGCAAAGGCAGCCTCATCACCACCGAACAGTGCCTGCTCAATCCCAACAGAAACCCGGATCTCTCACGTGAAGATATTGAACAATACCTGTATGAATACCTGGGTGTATCAAATGTCATCTGGCTTAAATCAGGGATTGGCGGTGACGATACCGACGGGCACGTGGATGATATTGCACGGTTCGTAGATGATCGAACAGTTTTATGCGCAGTCGAGGACGACCCTGGTGATGAGAATTTTGCAGCATTACAGGAGAATTACCAGATACTGGAGGCATCATCTGACCAGGATGGAAATCCTCTCAACGTTATAACGATGCCGATGCCGGGCAGGGTGGGCGATTACCAACGATACCCGGCAAGTTACATGAATTTCTATATCGGGAACGGAGCAGTCCTGGTACCAGTATTCGGTCATACAAATGATCATGCAGCCCTGACGATACTCGAGGATCTCTTCCCTGACAGGAAGGTTGTGGGTATTGACTGCAAGGCAATGGTGGCCGGAATGGGAGCGATACATTGCATCAGCCAGCAACAGCCGTCGATTTAGCGCGGATTTAAATACTATTTACTTTTTTAAACAATACGAAGATTCGGGTTTATAGGGACCCAGCTTCAGGAAACGTCTGAGGTTTCTGTGGCATGGAATGTAATTCATCTGTGACCGGTAGCAGATTAAATAACGACTCACAGGAAAATAAGGTGAAGATGGGGGTTTTGATCAGGAGGTAGTAATGATCACATCTCCACATTCTGTCTTGGGGGTACTATCTGATGACTTAAGATGCCGGATGCAATTTCCGGCAAGTTTTTTTGGAGTGTACATTATTAAAATATTTCGTATTTGATTTTTTTATCTGTCTCATGAGGACACCGCATCTAAGCGGAGGTGAGATCTCCTATCATTCTCATGTAATCACTCATCAGACGGGTTATCAGGAAATGTTTCCTGACCGTTTCACGACCTTTGATTCCCATCTCTTCTGCTCTCCTCGGATCGTCAAGCAATGAGAGGACTCTCTCTGAAAAACCCTCTGTATCTTCCGGGTCCAGAAGATATCCATTCTCACCATCGGTAATCTGGAGTGGAATTCCACCTGTATTCGATGCAACGACAGGTCGGCCTTTCCAGAGTGCTTCTGTAACACTGAGGCCAAATCCTTCCCTTATGGATCTCTGTATGATCACATCGGAGACCTGCTGCAGCGAGTTGACGAGGATGTTGTTCTCGCTCGTGATCAGGATAACATCGTCTTCAATTCCGCATTGCTGGATCTTACGCATGCAGCCGTCGTGAACGAATGTGCATTCCGGGTCATCCAAAGCGATGCTGCCGCATAGAACCAGGCGACAGTCGACCTCCTTTTTCACCTCCCGGAATATATCAATGACGCCTTCCGGGTCTTTCCATTTATCAAACCGCGAGACCTGTGTGATGAGTGGTTTATCACGTGGAATTGCGAATTTTTTGAGATACCTGTCTATGACTTTTTTGCCCATGGGTCTGTTCTTGGGACAGAGAGGATCTATTGCCGGGTGAATTACACGTTGTTCAACGGGAAGATCCGGCTGGATATAATCCTTATGAGAGACGACCACGAGATCGTAGCGGAGAATGAACCCTTTTAAGTAGTCCCAGAGATCCCTGTTTGGGTTTGACAGGTCTACATGGCAGCGCCAGATCCAGGGTTGTGATTTCCGGTAATAACTTATGAGCGGCAGAGGCTGAGGATCGTGGACTATCACGCACCCATGATCGATATGAGTATATTTTGCAAAACGGGAGTTGAAGTCCTGGTAAAGGCATTTTTTCATATCGGTAAGATTAATCTGTTCACCCTGGAGGCCGTTATGAAACTTCTTTGTGATGACAAAAAAGTCCGGACTGCCAGGAATGACACGCCATCCAAACTCGACACCGATATCATTCAAAAGAGGCGTAAGGGAATTTAAGATCTCGGCAACACCTCCTCCCTGTGTCGTCGAGTTTATTGTCACCACAGATACGTCATAGAGCGGTCTTGCGTCCTGGTAAAGTCGTGATATTGTTTCATCATCGATGATATACCGGTAGTCTTCGAGAGGATGGATGATATCGCAGCGGTTCATTCCCTGTCCACCGCCATACAATCGGAAAGGAGCTCCCTGATCTGCCTGAACGACTGGAGCCTGTAGTGTGCACGGGACGGGGCAGTCCCTACCTTAATGCTGTACGCACCACCAGGAAGTGACCTGAAGAGATCTTCATCGGTCTGGTCATCTCCGATACCGAGCACGAAGTCCCATTTCTGTTTTTTTAGCCATACCGATGCTGCTAAACCTTTGTTTATTTCCGCGTTCTTTATCTCTATCACCTTATCACCTTCAATTAAGGATGGTACCAGGTCCCCTGACATCTGTTCGAGATCCGACCTGAGCTCCATTGCCCTGATATTCCCAAGTTCCGGGTCACACGTGCGGTAGTGCCATGCAAGGGCATACTCTTTCTCCTCGATAAATGAACCGGGTGTGCGGTCGACATAACCGGTTAGAATATCTCTTACTGAATCCTTCCAGTCATTTTTAAGTTCCGAGATCCTTTCCCAACCATCTTTTTTTGTTTTCAGCCATGCACCATGCTCTGCAATAAGTTCCACCGGGCTCTCTCCAAACCATTCTTCAAGTACATTCCTGTCTCTGCCGCTGATTATTATAACGGTGTTCCTCTCCAATCTACCGAGTGATTCCAGTAGTTGGAGGAGTTCCGGGTCTGGTATGGCGGCCTCCGGCTTGTCCGAAAACGGCACAAGTGTCCCGTCGTAATCGAGGAGGAGGAGACGCCCGGGACTATCCCTGAATGCCTGTATCATTTTATCCTGGTGAACGGATGATAGAAGATCGGCGCACGATTCTGCCTGGTGGTGCTTTATCTCATCGAGCCGGTTGTTGAAGTCATGGATCCAGTGTATGATGTCATAACGTCTGATCCTCTCCTGCATTCTTCTTACACGCCGGATCTGCTCCTCTTCCGGCATATCCATTGCACACTCAAGCGCCCTGATAAATGAGTGCATGTCATGCGGATTGATCAGGATTGCTTCTCCTAGCTCCTTCGAGGCACCTGCGAACTCGGAGAGGATCAAAACACCGGTGCCATCGGCCTTTGTGGCGAGGTACTCCTTTGCCATCAGGTTCATCCCGTCCCGTATTGGTGTTACCACTGCAATGTCGCATATGTTGTACAGTGCAAGGAGGGTATTGAAGGGAAGGAATGAGTAGAGGAACCTGATCGGAGTCCAGTCGATGGTACCGTACCTGCCGTTAATCTCTCCAACCTGTTCGTTGATGTGCTTTTTAAGCGTAATATAACTTGGGATAGTACTTCGTGAAGGAACTGCAACGAGCACCAGGGTAACCTTTCCCCTGCTATCCGGATGGGCCGCCAGGAACCTGCCAAACGCTTCCAGGCGGAGGGGTATCCCCTTTGAAAAATCGAGACGATCGGCAGAGAGGAGCGCTTTACCCGTTCCAATATCCCGTTTAATTCGCCGGATCTCTTTCTGTACCTTATGTGTTTGTATGGAGGTATTGAACCGGTCAAAATCGATCCCCATGGGAAACGCGTCGGCTCGAATGAGCCGTTTTTCATAACTTATCTGGCCCATGTAATGATCGTGCCCGAGAACTCTCAACACGCTGTCTAAAAAATGCCGTGTATATTCGTACGTATGGAAGCCGATGAGGTCTGAGCCCAAAAGGCCTTTCAGGAGATCATCCCGCCAGGGAAGTATGCGGAAGAGCTCGTATGAGGGGAAAGGGATATGGAGAAAAAAGCCGATTGTGGCATCCGGTAGTTCTCTTCGTATCATCTGAGGCAGGAGCATCAGGTGATAGTCCTGGACAAAAATCTTCGCATCTGGCTCTGCAGTCTCAAGAAGGATATCGCAGAAGGAACGGTTGACTTTCTCATAGACACGCCAGTACGACTCGTCAAATTCGGTATAATGCTGGAAATAATGAAACAACGGCCAGAGTACTTTATTTGAAAAACCCTTGTAGTATTTTTCAACATCATTGCGGGTGAGAAAAACAGGGATGCAGCCCTGATTATCGAGCAGGGCTTTGATGCTCTCTTTTAAAGCAAAATCCCCTTTATTAACCGCAATTCCGGGCCAACCAATCCATCTTGCATCATATTTGCGAAAGACGGAACCAAGCCCGGTTGCAACTCCGCCAGCACTTGGTGTGACTGATACAGACCCGGCATTGCGGGTCACTGTCATAGGCAGACGATTCGAAATGATGTATATATCCTGCATTTTTAATTCCCAGGGCCTGAATCTGGCAATTAGCAGAAGATAGGTAAGAGATATATTATAGGTTTGGGCATACGGCAATAGCCAGCACTTTCTTACGTATCCTTAATGCCGGATTGAGCATGATAAGAGGTTAAAGGATCAAAAGGCAGGGTGGGTGATGAAAGAACGACTTTATTCGGAGAGAGTTCGTTTCCAGAAACCGGTACTGGAAGAGATCCGGGATGAAGGGTTTTTTGCTGTTGATATGCATGTGCATACCAACCACTCGGATGCTCCCGTACGTGTCAAAGATACCGTGAAGAAGGCAAAAAAATCGGGTTTCGGACTGGCAATCACGGATCATAATGCAATATCTGGATACAGGGAGGCACGTCGGTATGACAGGGAGATGCTCCTTGTCCCGGGGATAGAAGTGAGTGCCAGTGATGGCCCCCATATTCTCCTTTATTTCTATTCTGATGGGGATATCGATGATTTTTATTCGAGATTTATCAGGGACAACAAACGAAAAAGCCCCTGCCTTGCCATACGCCTCGGCACACCTGAAATCCTTGCTGCAGCCAGACAATATCACTGTATTGCTGCAGCCGCACATCCATATGGATATCTCATATTTAACAAAGGTCTGCAGAAGTGCATAGACGCCGGCTATCTGCCACAGGAACTTATCGATTCTTTTGATGCGGTGGAGGCGGTATGCGGTGCGATGACCCGTTCCGAGAATCAAAAAGCCATACATCTGGCCGAGAGAAATGACATGGGAATTGTCGGAGGCACAGACAGCCATCTCCTGTACGAGACGGGCCGTGTACTGACATGTTCGAAGGCCGAAGCATCAGGTGAATTCCTCGATAATATCCTCAAAAAAGAGAATTTTATCATCGGAAAAGAGAAACACCTTTTAGAGAAAGGGTTTTCCGGGACGATCGTTCTTACCAAGTATGTCCGCTATACTCTGCCCTCGCTCGCTATACATTATGAGCAGAACATGCCACGGGCACGGCGATTTGCCAGGCGGATGTGGACACACCTGAAGAGATGAAATCTGGTTCCCAAACACAAAAAGATATTAATATAAATGTTAAAACATCTATCAGAAGCCATCTTTTCCAATATACTTTTTGGGTGATCGGTATGGACGCCGAAGAAATTGAAGAATATGTAAAGGGCCTTGAACGGCGGATTGAGATTCTCGCAAACGAGAATGCCGCGCTCACCATGACCATGAACAAGCTCATGATGGAAAATAAAAAATTGAAATCCGACATCAAGTCCCTCATAAAAGAGATTGCTGATCTCGAGTACCCCAAAAGCGAACATGTCGTGAAATTCGATTAGGACCGTTCCAGCCGGATATAAACCTTCAGGCTGCGATGAGACGAGAGTTTTCCATAATTAATCCATATATCCCCTGCATGATAGAATCCGCAAGTAAAAGGTTGCGATGAAGAAGAGATGCGACGTGTGCGGAGACGAGGCCATTGGAATTCAGATGCCTGGATGCTGCAGTTATGCAGTCTGTGAAAAACATGCCGATGCTTTATTGAAGAAACTTTCACCCGGTGAGAGAAAGGAATGGGGGGTCTGCTTTTATTGGCGTTATTAACGAAAGCATGGCGCAAATAGAAAAAAACCTTTCTCCAAACATATTGGTAAGAAGAAAATATGCTGAAAATGTTTATATATATCTATTTTTATTATAAGTGAACATGGCTAAAATAAACAAAAAGAAACAAAAACACAAGAAAAAACACTCCACGTGATGCATATAATTACGAAGGTTTTCCCCGTATATCATGGAATAACTGATAATCCTCCTGATAGAAGAACCGCCGCACATAGACAGGATCAAAAAATGGTCTGATGAAATGGTAGTATAGTCATCGTTGTGGCGAAGAAGATACAACAACTCTGTATGCGTATTATATACCAAGCAGGGATAATTAACCAATTCTCCAGACGTTTTATCTTTACGAGAATGGAAGATATAATATTTTGAATACCATCAATCCTTGAGATTTATGCAGATCTTGGGGTAGCAAGCCCGGCGAATGATACCAGGACGATCCCGGCCCGAGCGCCACGCCGGGTGAATCAGGAGAAGTGGAAGAAAATCACTTCCAATAAAAATCTGCAGGCAGGATCCATTACGAGCCGGATTAAGACACACAGGTTATTTTCACACTGAATAATCCTCAAACGTTTATTGTTTACTGTGAAATGACAGGACTGT
>Ga0272442_10000272_pt1 | contig 86772 bp, 62 predicted proteins | sample SSMForm2O_FD_200262 | JGI IMG/M metagenome (GOLD analysis project Ga0272442, IMG submission 200262) | Marine sediment archaeal communities from Little Sippewissett salt marsh, Falmouth, MA, United States - SSM-Form-2O | ecosystem: Environmental > Aquatic > Marine > Wetlands > Sediment ...
TGAAGTCCATCCTGGATAAGTAAGGATTCCGGCCCATGGAGGAGGGATTCTGCCCCATGGCGGAAGCCGGACTGGAGATTGTGTTCCAGGATCGCTCCTTCGAACACGGACAGGTGTCGGGAACCCTCGAATTCGCCAGCCTGAAGTCGTTCCGGGTCATCACGGGCCAGATCACCAGGGAGATCTACAGCCATATCATCCAGGGAACGAATCATGTCGTTTTGACCCTGTCTCTTTCGGATGGGGAAAAGAGGGATTTTCGATGCCTGGTTTCCTGGCTGCATTTCGACAACCGGAAAACCCCGCCCATGTGTATCCTGGGTCTGTCGCCGGAAAAGATAAGGGGCAGGGACCGGAAATTCCTCGAAAAGCTGATGATGGAGGAAAAAAAGGAGGGTTAGTTCTCCCCCCGTACGGCCGTTACCAGTCGATGTCATCCCACGGCTTGATCAGGCCCTGTCCCAGGAGCTTGACGTCCTTCCATTTTTTGCCTTTCGGCTTTGTTTCTTTCCACTTTTTATAAAGATTGTCCGTGGTTTTCCACTGTTCATCACCAGTGATGAGAAGGGCTTTGCGATCTTTGAACCCGATCTTGAGTTCGACCAGGATCCCGGCCGCCCCGTGTCTGTTTTCCCCTGTAACGGCGAGGATGTTGTACTTTTTCCTGAGAAGGGAAGAGACCTCTCGCGTTTCGGGTTTGTCATGGTATCCCACATCGAAAAGCCTCTCGCCGTTGAGGTAAAAAACAGCCTTGTCATCCGCCCAGGCCCGAAGCTGTGCGGATGTGGCCCTTTGCCCCTCCAGGTCGAAGAGCCGGACAAAGTATCGTTTGCCCCGGGACGCCTCCTTGCGGGGGTTCTCATCAGGATACCAGAACCAGACGCCTGAAGGGGGCATCACAGCCGCGAGATCCCCGGCCCGGGCCGACGTGATATATCCCTGGATCGTGGCGATCTGTTCGTGGAGGCGTTCCATGTTGAAATCGAGCATGGGGTACTTGTAGTATCGGAGCCAGAGCCCCGGGAATTCCCCTGCAATCTCCACGAGCTGGTTCCTCAGGTTTTCGAGGAGTCGGATCATTTCTTCCTGTTTTTCCACCGGGAGATCACCCGATTTCTTCTCCCCGAGTAAGGAGGCGATCCGGTGGATGGCTTTTTCCCGCTCTACGAGGTAGAGGTGTCGCCGGACCACGTGATGGATGATATCCGCGTATTCGCGCCGGTATTTCATTTTCGGGCGGACCTGGTCCACGGTTTCATGAACATTTTCGAGGTTTTTCCGGAAGGCATCGAGGCTTTCGAGCCATTCTTTTTCCCTGGGTTTGATCTTCGGGATTCTGTGAAAAAAGGTGGCGAGATAGGAGGCGTCGATAAAAGGGGTCCAGTCGAGCCGAGAGATGGCATCGGCCAGATTTGGGGAATCGACTCCGAATTGAACCGCCACGAAACGGCGGTGGAAGCTGTCGATCGAAGGGGAACCGGTCTCCCACTGGGCCGCTGAGGAGAAGGCGTATCCGAGCCAGTTGTTTTCCCGGAGGTTTTCCGCCCCCCGGTCGCCCCAGGAGGATGTGATGCATCCCTCGAGGTTTTCCTCCCTGGCGACCTCCGCCGCTTTGGCCACGTTTATCATGCCGCGCCTATGGCAGGGGTAATAGTTGGCCCAGCTCCAGATGCCCGGGCTGGTGAACACGTTTTCAAACCCTGCCTTTTTCAATTTGCCCACCGTGGCGAAATCCGATTTGGTGCTGTAATGCCAATCCACCAGGATACAATCCCTGGGGAGATATTCCATGGCTTCAGGGTGACGGTTGATCATATCCGCATACAGCATCATGCGGCGGCCGTGTTTTTCCGTGATATGGGTGTTGAGGCGGGCGAAATATTCCGCGTGAACCCGCCCGATGCCCAGTTTTTCCACCTGTTTTTTGCTCGTGCCTTTTCCCACGTCCCACGATTCGTCCCCACCGATGTGGAAGAAGGGCGACGATGTGGCAGCGGCCATCTCGTCGATCAGGGCGGCGACGAACTGGAACGCCTCCTCCGATACGGGGGAAAAGGACCAGGGATCCTTTTCCGGATCCTGGATCTCGGCAAATTTCCTGTTTTCCGGAAGCGACAGCAGCCGGTCCTGGTGACCGAGGCACTCGAGCACGGGCTGGAGCACGACGTGGTTTTTCCGGGCCTCGCGAGCCATCCGGGCCATTTCGGTTTTTGTGATTGCCCCCCGTTCCTTTCCGATCCGGGGATCCGCATCGAACCGGAACATATCCTCGATATAGGGCTGGTACAGGTTGATCTTGTAAAAGGCGAGTTGACGAATGATCTGTTCGAAGTTGTCCACGCGGGAGACCTGCCCGCGGCTGATATCGTCGGAAAGCCCCCGCCATTTGATCGAGGGATAATCCCGGATCACGAGCATGGGAATATAGAGACTCACGTTGTTTCTGAAAATCTGCCTGAGGGTCTGGGCCCCGTAGAACCTCCCAGTGGGGGATGGGGCCTCGATGGTGATCCTGTCTTTTTCGATGGTGAGGGTGTATCCCTGTTCGATGTAGAGTTCGGGATCGTCCGTTTTCGCTTCCACTTTTTTGATGATGACGACGTTTTTTCCGGGATCGCGATCGACCATCTCCCAGGACCATCCGAATCCTTTTTTTGCTTCTTCCGCGAGCATGCGGGCGGTATGGAGGTCATCCTCCCCTCCGGTTTCCGGCCAGATCCTCCATTTGGGGTTCAGGCGGGTTTCCCCCTTCTGGAAAGAGATCTCCCTTGGATTGGGCACGAGTTTCAGGAGTTTCTGTCCCGCCGGGGCCCCGGCTGCGATTGCCAGCATGGAAAATACAAGAACCATCCGATAAAATCCCATTCTCATTGTTCCCCTCCCATTTGGAATGCAGGAAAACGTAACTTATGGAGGGGGTGATCTGCAAGGAAATTTACGTGGTGGAAAATCCTTTACTTTTCCATCAGTACGTCGCATCAGGGGGAAGAAAGGTGAATATGAAAACCGGTAAAAGGGAATCCTTTCATATTGTCCATCATTTCATGGCAGCGGGGGCGGCTGTTCCCGTGTTTGCTGTATTGGCCCTCGTTCTGGAGAGGAATGTGTGGAAGCCGAATTCTGTCTTCTGGTTTTTCATGTTATTTCTCGCCGGATGTCATGTTTGTGTATTATATTTTCTTCTTTCTTTATTCCTTAAATACCTTCGCGGTTATGTTCGGTTTCCTGGATGGGCGCCGGTTGTTCTGGCATTCCCCGCCTGCCTCAGTTTACTCCTTATTTCCCTTTCCGGATCGGGCGGGGATTATCCGGTCTCGTTTTTCCTTATTGTGACAACGAGCATCTCGGTTCCTTTTATGTGTTACTGGTCTGTCCTTATGGCGGCGCCGGGTATTTTGCGTAGAGTCATCTCGATGAGAAAACAGTGAAATGAGCAACAAAATTTCGAAAACCGCATCTTTCCTTGTTTCCCATGTCGCAGCCGGCGGGGTTTCGTTTGCGGCCCTTGTGATCCTGCCAATGTTGATTATGCTTGCCTTCATGATCATCGGGAACGATCCCGGGGGTCCCATGTTTCTCCCGATTTTCTTCCTTTTCTGTGTTTTTTATGCGGTATGCGCCTCTCTGTGCTTTTTCGCCCTTTCCTGCCTCCTTCAATGGATCCGCCGGTACGTTCGGTTCTCGAGCTGGGCGCCGGTTGCCTTGATCTTTCCGTTCTGCATGGCAATCCTGCTCGTTACCCTTACGGGACCGGGCCTAAAATTCCCCCTTGTATTTTTTCTTGGTACCGGTTTGATCCTTTCGATCGCCTTTGTTTTATACTGGTCTGTCCTGTTGGGTGGGGCGCGGATTATTCGCTGGATTGGATCTGTCGTTAAACGCAAGGGTTGAGGTTCGAGGAACCACCATGCGAATCCAGGGCGTTCCGTTGAGACATCTCCACGATTTGTGAACATGTTTTCAATAATCGTACATCGTTGATCCTTGTACATAAATCAACGGAAACACTAGGGTTTTCATGGGGGGAATAGGAGGGAACAGGGGCGGGATTCGAGGGATTAAAAAAAATCGGGTCGCGGGTGTGAGCGGGGAAGAGACAGGGAACTAATGTAGAACAACTGCAGGTCGGGTGGATGCCTCTGCTCTCACCGGGATAAGTCTGCGGGCTGCGGAACGAAACCAGGGGGCAACAAAGGATTGTGAAAAAGACAGGTTGAGAGGGGCGAACACCCGACGACCCGAAAAATCCCCCGATAACAATATTACATAACCATACCCCCATCCACGGGCAACACCTGCCCGGTTATGTACGAGGCCATGGGAGAGGCGAAAAAGAGCGCGGCATTGGCCACGTCATCCGGTTCTCCCAGGCGTTTCAAAAGAATCTGCTCGATCAGGGCCTCCCTGGCCTCGTCTTTCAAAACTTCGGTCATTTGGGTTTGTATAAAACCCGGCGCGATCGCGTTCACCGTGATGCCCCGGGAGGCGAATTCCTTTGCCAGGGTCTTGGTGAGCCCGATCACCCCGGCCTTGCTCGCGGAATAGTTGGCCTGTCCGGCATTGCCCACAATGCCAACCACGGAGGAGATGTTGATGATGGTTCCGCTCTTCTGTTTCATCATCTGGCGGCATGCGGCCTTGCAGCAGTTGAACACGCCCTTGAGGTTCACAGACAAAACAGCGTCCCACTCTTCCTCGCTCATCCTCATGATCAGGTTGTCCCGGGTGATGCCGGCGTTGTTGACGAGGATATCGATCCGTTCGAGAGCCTCTTTTCCGGCCCGGATCATGTTCTGACAATCCTCCAAAAGGGCGACGTTGGATACGAAAGGGAGGGCTTTTCTCCCGAGTTCCCGAACTTCCCCAGCCACCTGTTCAGCCGTTTCCGAAACGATGTCGCTCACGATGATATCCGCGCCGTTTCTGGCGAGTTTGAGGGCGATGGCGCGACCGATGCCGCGTCCCGCGCCCGTTACGAGTGCTACTTTTCCGGCAAGCATGTTCGACTCCTCTTCTGCCTTTCGACAAGTTTGCCTGGTTCAGATCTCGAGGATCTTTTCGATACCCTCCGGGGTGTCGCAGGGATACACCGGGAGATTTCTGTCGATGCGTCTTCCCAGTCCCGCGAGGACCTTTCCGGGCCCGGCCTCCACCATGGCTTCGATTCCCGAGGCGGCCAGTTTTTCCACGGTTTCCACCCAGCGAACGCAGCTGGTGACCTGGCGGGCCAGGGAATCCCGGATCTTTTCCGGATCTTTCAGAAAGGCGGCATCGGCGTTGTTGATAAAATCGATCCGGGGGGGCGTAATGGCAATATTCTGGAGGACCTCCCCGAGCTTTTTCGCCGCCTCTTCCATGAGGGGGGAGTGAAAGGCGCCATGAACCGGCAGGGGGATGGCGCGTTTTGCCCCCGCGTTTTTCGCCTCCTCCATGGCGGCGGAAACGGCCCCGGTTTCACCGGTGATCACCAGCTGGGAGGGGGAATTGATGTTGGCGATCTTGACAATCCCCCTTTCCGATGCCTTTTGACAGATTTGCCTCACAACATCAGTATCCAGGCCGATGATGGCGGCCATGGTTCCCTTTGTGGCCTCGGAGGCGGCGTTCATGGCCCGCCCCCGCTCCACCACCAGGTGAAGCGCGGTTTCGAAGGAGAGGGCGCCGGAACAGTAAAGTGCGGCATATTCGCCCAGGCTGTGTCCTGCCGCGGCCATGGGTGTCAAGCCCCGATCCTTCAGGAGGGTTTGAACAATGGCGCTGACGACAAAGATCCCGGGTTGGGTGTTTCCGGTCTTCCGGAGCTCTTCCTCCGGGCCTTCGAAACAGATCCGGCTCAAGGGGTATCCAAGGGCCTCATCAGCCAGTTCGAACAGCTCCCTTGCCTTGGGGAACTGTTCAAAAAGGGCCTTTCCCATTCCGACGTATTGAGACCCCTGCCCTGGAAAGATAAAAGCAAGCTTGCCCATCTTAGGTCAGTTATTATATTTCACCATCATTAAGATTGATAACACTCAACAAAGAGTACAACATCTGGTATTCGAATGGAAATGTCAATCAAGAAATTGATGTATAGGGCACTTTTATTGGATTTCTGTAAAGGTCCTGATTTGTACGAAAATCGAACAGTTTTGGGAGGGTTCCAGCCATGGATAATGAAACCCGCAAGGGGCTCCGGGAGCTGAGGGACGATCGGTCGAGGGGGGCGCATGATCTTGCCCTGAAGGGGCTTGAACTGATGGCGCGATATGTTGAAAAAACAGATGTTAAGAGCATGGAAGAGGCCCTTGGCGCCCTTCGCTGGATCGCCGGCAAGATAGGGTCGATCCGACCAAGTATGGCCCCCCTGCAGTCCGTGGCGGCCGGGGTGGAGAAGGCGGGGGTCAATCTTATTGGAATTATTTCCGATCCGGCGGAATTCGTCGAGAGCTTAAAGCGTGAAATGGACCAAATCGCGGAAAATCTGAAAAATGCCGGAGAAACAGCGGCAGAAAACGCCCTTTCCGTGTTGGAGGGGAAGAGGGCCGTGATGACCCATTCCCGAAGCGCCACGATGACTCATGTCTTTGATTTGCTTCCAGGGCGCGACATCCTGATATACGCGACGGAGAGTCGTCCCGGCGGGGAGGGGGTTCGCGCGGCCCGGGATCTCCTGGAACGCGGCTTCAGGGTGACCCTGGTTCCCGATATGAATATCTGTCATTTTCTGCCCGAGGCGGATCTGGTCCTGGTGGGTGCGGACAGTATCCTGAAAGACGGTTCTGTTGTGAACAAGGCGGGAACGCAGCTCCTGGCCCTGGCCGCGAAGAGCTTCGGGAAGCCCTTTTACGTTGTGGCGGACAGTTTCAAAAGGCGGGCGGATTGCCGGGTTTTTCTCGAGGAGATGCCCCCGGAGGAGATCACGAACTTCGAGCATTCGCATTTAACGGTTCGGAATTACTATTTCGACCGAACCCCCGCGGAACTTATCACGGAGATTATTACAGAGGAATAAGATAAGGAGGGGGTCAGACGCCACTATTCGTTCTATTTATATACCATAAGGTTATTATATTCTGCGAAGATCTCGGTATTAGTTCTTTGTCAGGTTTTAAATAGAACAAATGATGGCGTCTGACCCCAAGAATGACGCCCTGGGATTTACCACTCGATAATGATGGATCCCCAGGTCATGCCGCCTCCAAAGGCAACCAGGGCGATCAGGTCGCCCTCTTTTACCTTTCCCTGGTCCACGACTTCCGACAGGGCGATGGGAATCGTGCCTGCGGATGTATTGCCGTATTGGGCGATGTTATTGAACATCTTTTCCTGGGGGATGCCCATTTTTTTCGCGGCCGAGTTCAGGATCCGGTAGTTGGCCTGGTGGGGAACGATCAGATTCAGCTCCTCGACGCTGCGTCCGGAGCGTTTCAGGCCCTCTTTGAGGGAGTGCACCAGGATGCGGACGGCGAATTTGAAGACTTCATTCCCGGCCATTTTGATATAATGGGAACCATTGTCTATGGTTTCGTGAGTGGGAGGCTTGCGGGAACCGCCGGCGGGAATAATGATATGTTTCGCCATGGTTCCATCGGCTCCGAGGTATTCGCTGAGGATGCGGCCCCGGGGTGCATTGGCCTGAAGGAAGGCGGCCCCTCCGCCGTCCCCGAACAGGACGCAGGTGGTGCGGTCCTCGTAGTCGGTGAATCGCGACATGGCCTCGGCGCCGAAAATCAGGGCGTTCCGGCAGACCCCGTTCATGATGAGCCCCTTGGCCACGGCCATGGAGTAGACAAAACCGGTGCAGGCCGCGGAAATGTCGAAGGCCAGGGCGTTTTTGGCCCCGAGTTTGGCCTGGATGTGACAGGCGGTGGAGGGACACTGGGTATCGGGTGTGAAGGTGGCGCAAATGAGGGCGTCCACATCCTCGGGTTCCACGCCGGCCATGGCCAGGGCCTTTTTCCCGGCATTGGAGGCGATATCGGACGTGGCCTCGTCCGGGGCCACGATGCGACGTTCCTTGATCCCGGAACGCGTGGTAATCCATTCGTCACTGGTTTCGACCATTTTTTCCAGGTCCGCGTTCGTGAGGCGTTTTTCCGGCACGTACATGCCGACACCCGCGATTCCAACATGCTCGACTTTACTCATTGTCCCATCCTTTCCCATTTATTTTTTCCATTTCCTTTATGATATGCCTGTTCAGGTTGTGATTGACGATTTCGCCGGCCACTCGAATGGCGTTCCTGATCGCCTTTTGATCGGAGATCCCGTGACAGATGATGCAGGTGCCGTTGAGGCCGAGGAGGGGGGCCCCGCCGTATTCGGAATAATCCACCCGTTTCTTGAAGCTTTTGAACGCCGGTTTGACCCCCACCGCTGCAAAACGTGAGATGATGTTCCGGGATATTTCCCCCTTCAGGGAGCGGAGGATCATGGTGGCCACTCCCTCGGCGAATTTCAGCACGATGTTTCCGATAAAGCCGTCACACACAATCACGTCGAATTTCCCCGATATGATATCCCTCCCCTCAGCGTTTCCCCGGAAGTTCAGGTGGGTATCGGAAAGGAGCCCGTACGTGGCCAGGGTGAGCTCGTTCCCCTTGGTTTCCTCCTCTCCGATGTTGAGGATTCCGATCCTCGGTTTGGGGCGTTTCAACACATAGTGGGCGTAACAGTGGCCCATCACTGCGAATTGCAGGAGATTGGCCGGTTTACAATCCACATTCGCCCCGGAATCGATCAGAACCACGGGATGCTTGTGGGTGGGAATCAGGGTGGCGATGGCCGGCCGGCTGATCCCCGGCAGGGGCCGCCAGGAAAGAAGGCAGGAGGCCATGACGGCGCCGGTGTTCCCCGCAGAGATCACGGCCTCGGCCTTTTTATCCTTAACAAGTCGGACCGAGACCGCGATGGAGGAGTCCTTTTTTTTGAGGGACGTTTTGGGCGATTCGTGCATCCCCACGGATTCTGAAGAAGGGATGATTCTGATGCGGGGGTCCTCGAACCTCCTGGCCTTGAGGAGGCGGTGGATATAACGCTTGTTTCCCACCAGGAGGAGTTCATAATCGTGACGCCTGACGGCCTTCATGGCGCCTTCCACGCTGCCGCGCGGGCCGAAATCGCCTCCCATCGAGTCAATGGCTATCCGCACTTCTCAAGCCCCCCCCCGCACCTTTATTCCGTGATTTGAACCTTGTAGGTGGTCTCCTTGTAAACCCCGCAAGCGGGACAAATGCGGTGAGGCAGCTTGGGCTCGCCGCACTTGGGGCAGAGATTGAAGGTCATCTCCTTCATTTTTTTGTGAGTCCTGGCCTTGTCTCGACGCAGGCGACTGTGTCTTTTTCTTGGAACACCCATCGGAATTCAACCTCCTTTTTTTATGAGAGATGGATCTTTTTTATTTTATCTTTCCATGATTTGGATTCCGGTTCGGTAGGGGTCGTGTCCGGGGGACACCCGCAATCGCCCCTGTTCAAATCTGCACCGCAATGGGGACAAAGTCCCAGGCAAGAGGGGCGGCACAGCGGGTAATCGGGAAGATCGATCAGGATCAGCTCCCTGATATCTTCCCCGGGATAGATGGTGTGGCCGGAGTAAAAGGAGGTCTCTTCCTCTCCCGGATTCAACATCTCCCCGGGCTCCTTGCCTTTGGCGCGGGGCAGGAACACCAGGTTCACTTCCCTGTCGATCGGGATCTCCACCGGCTCGAGGCAGCGGATGCATTTCATCCGGATCTTAGTGGCCAGCCGGCCGGTCATCACCACGTCGTCGTTGATCAAACGGAAGGTGAGATGCCCCCGGATGTTCTCGACGACCTCGTAATCCTCCCCCACGAGATCGAAGTAGGCCGGACGGTGATCCAGGGTCAGCTCCATGGGGGCTGAATGTAAATTTTGTATCTTTATCTTCATTTTTTAAACCAATGAAATAAGAGGGATAATCGTGTCGATTGACCAGACCCTTGTCAAGTGTATTCGCTACATCCGGAACCTGCCGGGGAGACCCCTTGATCCTTCATAAAATCACAGGCAAAACATTTTCAATCAAGAAGAGACGTGTATTTATGTCAATCATTTGTGATCACCAGGAATAGCAGAAAAATTTGCCTGTGATTTTATCCAGGGACTTGTCCCTTTTGAGCGCTATTTCCTTTCGTTTCAACTCGGAGTGCAAAAGCACGCCTTCGTCTCACGAAAGAAAATATCATCTCAAAATGAACTTCGTGAAGGATCAAGGGGAGTCCTGCCCTCAGCCGGTTTGATGTTGACAGTCCTTGCACGGATCTCGAAATAATGTCTTTTAATAAGGGACGAAAAACGGTGTTTACGGATTTGGGGGGTAACATGAAATCAAATTTCCTGGTTCGCGTCCTCAGCTTCTCCCTGGTTTGCCTGGCCCTCCCGCTCGGAGCTCAGGATGTTCCCACATGGCACAAGGGGGACACCTGGCCCCTGAAACGGAGCATGGACATCACCTATAAAACGGATCTCTACCGGGCGGATCTCCAGGTGACCGCGGATTATGAGATGACGGCGGACGGGGTGGAAGATCGCTCGAAAGAACACCCCTTTGCCGGGGACGTTTATGTGTGCACCTACCGGAACGCAATCCCCGCGTTGTCGGGAAATCTCGAGATCCTCCCCCTTTTCATGAAGATAAGGGATCTTCATATCAAAGAGGGCACCGGTGTCTTCGAGGGCGAGGTCTGGTACCGCCGGAGCGACCTGGCCATTGTCCGGATGGATATGGACATTGCAGGCGCCATCCGCGGCACCGTGGGAAGCGGAATCCTCGAACGCACGGGCGACCTCATGCGGTTCGATATCAAAACCTCCACCACCTTCACACCACCCCTCGAACATGTGGATTTTCCACTCTGGTACGGGGAGGCGGACTGGTTTACCAACGTGGTATTGCAAAGCACGGTGAGTTACGATCTGAATTCCCGGGATCTCCCGGATCCCCTTCCCCTGATTACAGACGATACGATCGATGAACAGGGCGTGGAGGAAAGCATCTCGGGTCTCCCGGCTCAGGTCTCATACGTGGAAAAGACGGACGTGGGCGGGTTTGGAAACTGCAGGCATATCGCCGTATGGGACGAGGCAAGCAGCTCCAGCTTCGCCCGTTTTTACTATCACCCCCCGGTGGAGTATTTCGCACGGACCGTGATCCCCGATTTCTCGACGGGGGAACTCGAGGTGAAAAACCTGATCGAGGAAATGACAGGTTCCGCCTTTCTGGCTCCGGAGCCTTTCTTCCTTTTCGGGGAACCCCGGATTATCCTCAGCCTGGGATTCGGAACCGTTTACGGCTGGGACGGACTCGGGAAAATCATGTTCCCCACGGCCCTGCTTCCCGATAAAACCACCATGTCCCCATATCATTTTCTCGCCCTTTTGGGACCGGATGCCACCCTCGTGGAAAAGGAGGTCGGATCCCACGGTGTGGTGGTGGAGGAGGCGGATGGGGATTATAACGTGACCACCATCACGGAGGTCAGGGAAGTCAGGGACATCCCCGAGCTGATCCTGCCCTCTCTCGCGGTGAGGGAGGGAGAGGATATTATCTTGCCGGTTACGGTCAGGGACGCCTCGCGGTTTTGCAGTTTCGAATGCGATTTCCACTTCGATCCGGGTGTTATTTCCTTTGTGGAGGCCAGGAAGGGGGATGATATTACCAGCTGGCCCCTGTTCGATGCCTCCCTTTCCGGCGATGTCATCCATGTTTCCGGTTTCACAGACCGCGAGAAGGCCCTGGATGGCGATCTCGAGATCTGCCGGCTGTCTTTCGGTACCATACCCGATGTCGTTGGAACCAGCATTATCAAGGTTTTAAACATGACAGACGGGCTCTGGAATGCCTATGCCGGGAATGGGGAAGTAATCGTCAAGTATTTTATCTTTAAGGATGAGTTGGTGGGGCATCTCCTCTCCCGAAAGTCGATCCCCGACTATAAGCTCCCGGATGCCGATCAGAACGGAGACGGGCTCCTGGATATCGCGGACGTGGTCTGGATGTCCATCCTGGGGGAATAACGCATGGGGTCAAACCCGAATGGCACTGACTTAAGGAAATAGAATCATGTTTTCCGGGGAGATATATTTCCTTACTCGCACTCGCACTCGTGTGCGCCAAGCAAGCTTGGCGTTTCTTGTGAGGTGCAAGTCCTCACCGGGTAAGGAGTAGCCAACCACCCGTACCGAGTGTTGGCGTTGTGAAGGAACCCAGGGAAGGAGGTGGGGAAAAATGAGGTGAACAACACAACGTAAGCGTACACAGGGAACCGTGCAGGCTGTAACAGGCTTCTGCGCTGCCTGTGAAGCTATTGAGCCTCGTAACGAGTAAGAAGCGGAGGGCGACACTGTACGAGTAGTGGAAGCCAAAACAAAGGCACCGGAAAAGGCAAGGCGCTGGAGGCTCCGCCGGGGTCTAAGGGCGTGGCATGCACGGAGAGAAACGTCGAGAACTTGGGAAGCCCACCTCACTCCCGAGGCAAGGCCAAGGGAAGGGAAGCGCAACCGCAAGGGAGGCTGACTGATAGCGAGGTGGGACTCGGATCGTCGCATAGTACTCAGAGACGGTAGGGCCGATTACAAGGGGAAGGCGACGACAGGATTATGTAGCGCGTAAAGGAAACATGATGCAGACAAGAAGGGCTGAAACACACATGTCAACCTCACTGCGCGGAATAGCAAACAGGGCCAGAAAGGACAAGAAGGCGCGGTTTCAGAATCTCTACCGACTGCTCGACGAGGAGAACCTGCGCGTAAGCTTCTACGAGTTGAGGAAGACCGCAGCAGCAGGCATAGACAAGGTGACCTTCCAGGATTATGAAAATAACCTGGAGGAGAGACTGAGTAACCTTGTGGAGCGACTGAAGGAGAAAAGATACCGCGCGAAACCGGTGAGGCGTAAGTATATCCCAAAGGCTGACGGAAAGAAAAGGCCCCTGGGAATACCGGCGCTGGAGGACAAAGTGCTGCAAAGAGCCTGCGCCAAAACACTGAATGCAATCTATGAAGAAGACTTCCTTGAATGCAGCTGGGGATACAGACCGGGACGAAGTGCACAGCGAGCCAGTTATGAACTAGAGAGGGCACTCCATCGGGGTAAATACGGCTGGGTGGTTGAAGCGGATATCCGGGGATTCTTCGAAAACATTGACCACGACTGGATGCAGAGGATGCTGGAGGAACGAGTGGATGACCGAGCGTACATCAGGCTGATCCGGAAGTGGCTCAGAGGGGGAATCATGGAGGAAGACGGAAAGATGATACATCCGGCGACAGGAACGCCCCAAGGAGGAATCATATCTCCGGTGCTGGCAAACATCTATCTGCACTACGTGCTTGATCGATGGTTCAACAAGGTGATAAAAGCCGAAAGCAGAGGAGCAATCTACCTTATCCGCTATGCAGACGACTTTGTATGTGCTTTTCAATATCGGGAAGACGCCCTGCGATTCAAACGCGAATTGCCTACAAGACTCAAGAAATTTGGACTGGAAGTGGCCGAAGAGAAGACAAAGATGCACAGATTCAGCCGCTTTGGAGGCGGTGATAACGGAAAATTCGACTTCCTCGGTTTTGAATTTCGGTGGGTCAAGAGAAGAAGCGGAAAGCGCGGCGTCCAACGAAGAACGTCAGTGAAGAAAAAGAGAGTCTCGATAGCCAACTTCAGTCAGTGGATAAAGGAAAACCGACACAAGCCGATGGCAAAACTGATGAGAATAGTGAGCAGCAAACTACGAGGCTACTGGAATTATTATGGGGTACGAGGAAACATGAAGAGTTTGAGTCAGGTAAACCATGAGTGTAAGAGGCTGTTATTCAAATGGCTGAACCGCCGAAGTCAGAGGCGGAGTTACACATGGGAAGGATTCATCGACATGCTCAAGCACTATCGTATTCCCCGCCCATGCATCACCGAAGCGTCGCAGGATCCACAGCTGAAAATGTTCTAATGGCCAGCGCAAAGCGAATAATCCTGAAGAGCCCTGTGCGAGAAAACCGCACGCAGGGATCTGTGAGGGGATGCCCGAGTAATCGGGCATCCTACTCGACACTCGCACTCGATATCTCCGATACACGTGCTTCTCTTCTTGATTCAAGATAATGATTACGAGCATCAGTCTTCGTCACGCCTCGGCGTGACTTCGACTTGACAGGCGAGCACGAAGATAAAGAATGTGTGGAAATCGATCTTTTCGAGCCTTAAGTTAGTGCCATTCGGGTCTAGCCCCCAGATGCAAGAGATTGATTTAAGAACAAGGAACAACGATTTGTGATGTGCGAATGAATAATTACAAATACTTCGAAAATCGTACATCGTTGATCTTTGTTCGTAAATCAAAGGTATCTTACTTCAGATGGCTGACCCACCGTTTATCCCCCGATTGGGGTCAGACCCTATCGAAATATAGTAAAATCGCAGTTCAGGGAATGGCCCATGATGGGGAGAAAATTAATTAAGATCTAGCGTCTGACCCCCTATTTTGTCCCCGGGGGGGTGTTGCAGGGGATTGATTTGGGTGGTTTTGCCTGTTTTGCCATCCGATTTTGCCAAGTCGCCGGGGCCATTACGGGGTTTTTCCGGAAACCAGCCTCCTGACCTGTTCCTCCGGAACGGGCATCGGTTCCGCGGACCTTTCGGAGCACGACTGGAAGTCCCGAAGCGGCCTGTCGGCCAGGGCGCACAGGAGGAGGGCCCGGATGTGGAGGTGGGTGACCACGAGGAGGCCCTCTCCGGGATGCCTCGAGGCGATCTGGCGGAGGGCATTCACAACCCGCTGTCGGGCCTCGTGTATGGATTCCCCCTGGCCGGGGATCTCCAGGAGGGAGGGGTCCTGCCTCCAGCGGGAAAAGCTGTGTCTGTCTGGATCCATGAGTTCTTCCAGGGAGAGCCCTTCCCAATCCCCGTGATCCAGTTCCCGGAGCCCCTCGTGGGTGTCGAGCGGGATTTTCAAATGATCGACATAGATTCGCGCGGTTTCGATGGCCCTCCGGGCCGGACTGGTATAAGTCCTGTCGATTTCGAGGGGTTCGAGAAGGGGAAGGATGCCTCTGGCCTGTTTTTTTCCTTCTTCGGAGAGGGGGATGTCGATTTTTCCCTGGAGTTTTCCCAGGATGTTCCATGAGCTCATGCAATGGCGGGCCAGGAAGATTCGCGGGAGAGGGGGGGTGAGCTTCATTCGCATTTTTCCGTTATGAAATTATGGAGAATATGGTCAAGGTCTCCTCAGGGAAGTCAATCCTTTTTATGGTCTTTCTGTCCGACCCTCCCGGGCGAAGCGGCATCTGTTTCGGGAGTGTGCCGGTTCTCGAAGGATGGATTTTTTCCTTGCACGGGTGGAATCCCTTTGTTACTTACCGTTCGCTTTTTCATGGCCGGGTATTATTTATCGGCCGGAAAAATTACGTCTTTAAAACACACGCCGCCGGACGGCATTCTGGTGTCTCCCTATTAGGGGAGATGGCGATGCCGGTTGAAGGTGGCGGAGGTCTAACCAGAAAAGGGGGAACCGATCATGTCCGAGAATGTAACCATGAAACAGCTCCTGGAGGCTGGAGTTCACTTCGGTCACCAGAGTCGCCGATGGAATCCCAAGATGGCCAAGTACATCTTTACGGAAAGAAACGGGATTTACATCATCGATCTGAAAAAGACCCTGCGGCTTTTGCGTGAGGCGATGAGGTTTGTCAGGGAGAGTGTGGCCCTGGGGAAGAGGGTGCTTTTCGTCGGAACGAAAAAGCAGGCCCGTGAATCGCTGCAAAACGCCGCACGCGGTTGCGGCATGTATTACGTGAATAACCGGTGGCTCGGCGGCATGCTGACGAATTTCGCGACCATCCGCCGCAGCATCAATCGACTCATCGAATTGGAGGCCATGTGGGAAGACGGTACGATCAATCGGTACTCGAAGAAGGAGATCAGCCGCCTGGAGCGGGAAAAGACCTCCCTGGCCAAGAACCTCTCCGGGGTGAAAAACATGAAGGAAGTGCCCGGGGTGCTTTTCATCGTGGATCCGCACAAGGAAAACATCGCGGTCAACGAGGCCCGAAAGCTCCAGATTCCCATTGTGGCGATTGTGGATACGAACTGCGATCCAGATGTCATCGATTACGTGATTCCCGGGAATGACGACGCCATCCGGGCCATCAAGCTCATGTGCGAACAGGTAAAGATGTCCTCCATCGAGGGATTGATGGAGTTGCAGGCGATCGAGGGAGTGGAGCCGGAGGGCCTGCCTCCGGAGATCGCTGCCTCGCTGGGTCTGCCGGTGCCGGAGAGTGCGGTTCCAGTCTCCCCGGCCGGAGAAGGAACCCCGATTCAACCCGGAGGAGCGCCGGAAGAAAAGGCGCCCCGGGCCGCTGAACCTGAGAAGGTTTCCCAGCCCCCCGCGCCTGTGGCGGCCCCGGTAAGCGTGGACCGGATTCAGCCCCCCGCGCCTGAAGCGGCCCCCGGGCCGGAGCCATCGCCCGTACCGGCGGCTCCGAAGGAATCCGCCCCAACCGAAAAGATCGAGTCGGTTCCGAAACCGGCGGCTCCCGAGCCCCCTCCCGGGCAGGTTGAAAAGCCGGTCGCCCCGAAGGTTCCCGAGGCGCCCTCCACCCCATCCGAGCCGGTGGAATCCCCGGCTCCCGGGGAAACAACGCCCCCGACGGAATCCGCTGCTCCTTCTGAAACCGCGGCTCCGAAGGAATCCGCCCCACCCGATACCCCAACGCCTTCAGTGGAACCGGAACCGGATTCAAATCCCCCGGCCTGAAGAGAAACAGGAAATATAATAGAAAGGAGATAGAGTAGTGGAGATTACAACCGACCTCGTCAAAGAGATAAGGGCAAAGACAGGCGCCGGCATCCTGGATTGCAAGAAGGTTCTTGTGGAGACGGAAGGCGATCTGGAAAAGGCCGTCAAGATCCTTCGGGAGCGTGGAATGGCCAAGGCGGAGAAGAAGACTTCCCGCACGGCCAAGGAGGGCTTGATCTATTCCTACATCCATCCCCCGGGCAAGATCGGCGTGATGGTCGAAATGAGTTGCGAGACCGATTTTGTCGCCCGGAACGATGAATTCAAGACTCTTTGCAAGGATGTGGCGATGCATATCGCCGCCGCGGCGCCGCGTTACGTGTCCCGGGAGGAGATTCCGGAAGAGACCATCAGGGAGGAAAGGGAGATCTACGCCAACCAGGCACGCAACGAGGGGAAGCCGGATAAAATCATCGATAAAATTGTTGAAGGGAAGATCGGCAAGTTTTATAAGGATATCTGCTGTCTTGAACAACCATTTGTCAAGGATCCCGATATTGCGGTGGGGGACCTTATCAAGCAGATGATCGCCAAGATCGGCGAAAACATTGTTCTCCGGCGTTTCGCCCGTTTCATGGTGGGCGAATAAGGGTCAACCCGGCCGGGGGAAGGAACCTTTCCTTGAAACCGAAGTATAAACGGGTCCTTTTGAAGATCAGCGGTGAACTGCTGAAAGGGAATCTGGATTTCGGCTTCAGCGGCGATGTGATCCGGAGTTTCGGCAGGCAGGTGAGTGTTCTTGTGGAAATGGGGGTGGAAACGGCCCTTGTGGTGGGGGGCGGCAACATTTTCCGCGGCGGGGCCCGTTTTGCCGAGGACATGGATCGAACCACAGCTGATAACGTGGGGATGCTGGCCACCCTGATCAATGCCCTGATGCTACAGGACGCCTTTGAGAAGCTGGGGATGGAAGTACGGATTCTTTCCGCGATCCCCTCCCCGAATGTCGCCGAGCCTTTCATCCGTCGCAGGGCGATTCAGCATCTGGAGCGGGGGCGGGTGGTGGTTTTCGCGTGCGGTACGGGAAGTCCTTTTTTCACCACGGATACCGCGGCGGCCCTGCGTGCCAACGAGATCGAGGCGGATGTCCTTCTGAAGGGAACAAAGGTCCGCGGGGTTTTTTCCAGCGATCCGGAGGAAGATCCGGAGGCCGAGTTCTTCGAAAACATCACGTACGACGATGTCCTTCGTCGCAACCTGAAAATCATGGATGCCGCCGCGTTTGCCATGTGCCGGGATAACGATCTACCCATCATAGTTTTCGATATGACCAAGCCGGGGAACCTGGAGGCGGTCACTCTGGGAAAACCGGTTGGAACCATTGTCCGGGGAGGGAAATAAGAAGATCCGGAAGAGCTGGAGAAAGGGGGATACCATATGCTGAAAAAGATATTCCGAGAAACAGAGGAGGAGATGAAGAGGTCCATCGAGGATCTGGAGCATGAATTCGGCACCATTCGTACAGGCCGGGCCTCGCCCACCCTTCTGGAGGGTATCATGGTGGAGGCATACGGGGGGAGAAGCCCGATCAAGCAGATCGCCTCGATCAGCATTCCGGACGCCCACTCCATCCTGATCCAGCCATGGGACAAGGACACCCTTTCCTCGATCGAGAAGGCCATCCTGGCGGGAAACCTCGGGCTTACTCCCAATAATGATGGCCGGGTCATCCGGATTTCCATTCCGGCGCTCACGGAGGAGAGGCGGAAAGAATATGTCAAACTCGCCAAAAAGATGGCCGAGGAGTGTCGTATCGCCATCAGAAACGTTCGCCGTAAACACAAGGATGAGGTGAAAAAACTCGAAAAGGAACACCAGATCGGCGAGGACGAGATGTACGCCGATATCGATAAAATCCAGAAATTAACGGATAAATACGTGGAAAAGGTGGACGAGCTGCTGAATCTGAAGGAAGCGGAGATCATGGAGGTTTGATCCCCTGACCTTTATCATCCGGAGCCGTCCCAGGTGTCCCTATAATCTACCTATGAAATCCCCTTTGGAAAAGGAACTGTTGAACCGGCTGAATCCGGACCGTTTGCCTTTGCATGTGGCGATTATCATGGATGGGAACGGCCGGTGGGCCCGCCAACGTGGTTTCAAGGAACGGACCAGGGGGCACGAGGCGGGGATCGAGGCGGTTCGCACCGCAACCCGCACCGCAGCCCGGCTGCATCTTGGATTCCTCACCCTTTACGCCTTTTCCGAGGAAAACTGGTCCCGCCCCGCAACCGAAATCAAATTCCTCATGAGGCTTTTGGAGAAGTTCCTGAAGGATGAAATTCCCGAGCTGATGGAAAACAACATCCGCCTGGTCTCCTCGGGCCGGATCAGGCGCCTGCCGGATTCCTGCCTCAGGCAGCTCGGGGAAACCCGGGAGGCAACCAAAAACAACACCGGGCTCGTCTTGAACCTGGCCCTGAGTTACGGGGGGCGTTCGGAGATCGTGGACGCGGCCCGCTCCCTTCTGGAAGAGGCAAAAGCAGGACGGATCAAGCCGGAGGAGGTGACGGAAGAGGTTTTCTCCCGCCATCTGTACCGGCCGGAAATCCCCGATCCGGATCTCATTATTCGGACCAGCGGGGAGTTTCGCGTGAGTAATTTCCTCATCTGGGAGGGGGCCTACTCGGAGTATTACATCACGGATGTGCTCTGGCCGGATTTCGACGGGAAGGCCTTTTACGAGGCCCTCCTTTCCTACCAGGCCCGGGAGCGCCGTTTCGGAAGAGTCGGGAGATAAGGTCGAAGTCGGCGGGAGGAAAGAAGAACCGGAACAATCATGGCGATTCAGAGAACGTTAAGTGGACTGGCCCTTACCGCGGTGATCCTGGCCTCGATATTCATTGCTCCCCTGCGATGGATCATGCCGGTTATCATCGTTGCCGGGGCGATTCTGGGCATTTTCGAGTTTTGCGGCATTGCCTCCCGGAAAGGCTTGAACCCCAATCCGACCCTGGGTGTTCTTTTTACGGTCGCCCTCCTGGCGGACGGTTATTTTTTCAATCTTTCCCATTTTCTCCCGATCGTGATCGGAGCCGTGGCCCTCGCGGGATTGATCTATACCCTTTTTCTCGATCACGAGGGCAGTATCTCCGGGGTGGCCACAACGCTTTTCGGGGGATTATGGGTGGGGCTGTCCATGACGCTTGGAATGATGATCTTTCGATTCGAGAACGGACCGTTTATCCTGGGGCTGGTCATGGCTATGGTCTTTCTGACCGATGTGGGGGCATATGCGGTGGGTTGCAACCTGGGCCGGCATAAGCTCTGTCCCCGCCTGAGTCCCAATAAAACCCTCGAGGGGGCTGTCGGGGGGTTTTTCTTTTCCCTCCTCAGCGCCCTGGTGGTTTACCTGATCCTCGGTGCAATCGAAAGGCCGATTTTCCCCCTTTACGAGATCCTCCTGCTGGGTGCGTTTTTCGGAATGACGGGTCAGATCGGCGATCTCATCGAGAGTGGGTTCAAGCGGGACGCCGGCGTGAAGGATTCCGGCAAGACCCGGACGGGGCATGGGGGTATCCTGGATCTTACGGATAGTCTTCTTTTCTGCCTTCCCCTGATGTACCTGTATCTTCTTTTGTTTCCCCGATAAAGAGCGGATTCAGTTGTGCGGCGAGGGTCAGGGCCTCGATGCCGGCCGATTTCGCCCCCGCCTCCAGGTAGAAACTCCCCATGCGATGGTGCGTGGGGAAGTCAATCGGGAAAAAGGCCCGGAGGGAATCCAGGGCATCCAGGGCCTCCCTTCTCTTCTCGATCTTCATATAGGTACGGAATAAAAAGAGACGCAATTCCATGCTTCCCGGGCAGTTGCCTGTTCCCCTCTCGAGCAGGGAGGCCAGTCGGATGTGTTCCCCCCGCATATCCAGGTAGTGGCCATACTCCAGGTAATAGCGATCCAGGTGGGGGTTTTTCTGGATGGCACGGAGATAGGATGCCTCGGTCAGAAAGGGCGACGTCTTCTCCCTGGCTTGAAGGAGGCGGAGGTGCTTGGCCCGGGAGAGGTGAACCTCCGGATGCCAGGGTATGAGAAAACAGGCCAGCCGGGTTTTTCTCCCGAAACCGCCCGTCCCCAGCTCTTCCGGATTTCTTAAGCGGGAAAGGGAGAGGGCCAGAGGGGGGGCTGCCTCGAAAAGGGTGAGAATAAGGATCGGGATAAGTACCGCCGCGGTGAACAGGGATCCTGTAAAAGAGGGCGGGACGTTCGCCGGTGGAGATGGATTCCCCCTTCCGAGCCCCAGGGCCAGGCCGGCCAGGGGGAGAATAAGAAGGGCCAGTTTTGGAAAGAAGGTGATGGAACTGAAAAGCCCGGATCCGAGCAGGGCAAGCAATCCCGCCAGGGTCAGGAAGAAAACGGTCCGTTCCGATCGTTTTAACCGCTCCTTTCGGGGTTTAGCGAGGGAAAGGGAGAGGACAAAAAGGAAGAGCATCCATGCGAACAGTCCGAAAAGCCCCTGTTCGGCCAGGAAGATCCAGAAGCCCGATGAGAAGGAGGGGGGGTGGCGGTATGGCAGGGGGAGGTAAAAGCCGGTAAGGAGCTTGAAACCACCCGAACCGGATCCGAGCAGGGGTCGTTCGGAAAGGGCGGCATCCATCATTTTATCCCCCCGGTAAAAGGACGAGGGGTTCCCCTCGACCCTCCAGAGATCGCTTTGTCCGGTTTGAACGCCCGCCAGAAGGATTCCCGCGATCAGGATGAAAAAGAGGGGGAAAGAGACCTCGTAACGCCGTCTGAGCAGGGTTTTTCCCAGATAGAAAAGGAGGATGCCGTCCAGGAAGAAGGGGAGGATTTCCATGGCCGGGTAGAGGATGCGGGCCGACCAGGCATTGACGACCCCATACACCAGAAGGAGGCCGAGGGCCATTTCAGGGGCCGTGAAGGGCGCCTCGAGGCGCCTTTCCTGGAGCTGTGTGGAAAGTAGCGAAAGCGCAAAAGCGGCATTGACGAGGAGATGGACCAGGAAGGCCCACCCATCCCTTTCCGGCTGCCAGGTGATGAAGAAAACGGCCAGGGCGGAGAAGAGGCAGGCAGCCGCTGCCACGTCCAGGAGCCCGGCGGGCCATTTTTCCCGGGGGACCCTTGTTGTTTCTGTTTTACTGGTTTGAGAAGCCGTGTTCATGGGGGCATTACCCGTTTTCGCCCGGGGATTGTTCCGGGTCATGATTCCCCGGAAGCGCCTTATCCAGGGCGGAAAGAATCTCCATGCGACCCTGCCTCGTTTTTGCGGAGAAGGGGATGAATCTTGTTTCCTCCGGGGGAGAGAGGGTTTGCCGGATGATTTTCATCTGTTTTATGAGGGCGCTGCGGGAAAGTTTGTCGGATTTTGTCACGACAAAGAAAAAGGGCACTCGATAGCAAAGGAGCCATTCCATGAGCTGGCGGTCCAGATCGGTGGGAATGCGCCTTGCATCCAGGAGGGAAACGAGCATCCGGAGGTTCGGGTTGTTCTTGAGGTAACGGACGATCATCTGGTCCCAGTTTTTCTTCACGTTGAGGGGCACTTTTGCATATCCGTATCCGGGGAGATCCACGAAGTAGCAGGAATCGTTGATGAGAAAGAAATTGATCAGCCGGGTGCGACCGGGTGTGCGACTGATTCGGGCGAGGTTTTTCCGGTTGAGGAGGGTGTTTATGAGGCTGGACTTGCCCACGTTGGAGCGTCCGGCGAAGGCCGCCTGGGCCAGGGGCGGTTTGGGATAGGCCGCCGGCTTGACCGCGCTTTTCACAAACCTGGCCGATTTGATTTTCATGGAACTCTCCGGAACACGGTTTCACTCGTTTTCTTTCGGTTCGATTCCCGGAAAAATATGCCTGATGTGGTTTTCATACATGTTTCTCGTCACAGCTTCCGAGATCCCGTCGCGGTATTTTTCCAGTGCGTCGAGAAAGCGGTTTCCCATTTCGGCCGCAGCCCCGTATGCCACGTGAATAAACTGGCGCAGTGAGGGATTAAAGGCGTCGGATGAGGGATCATGCCTCAGGGCGGCGGCGAATTGCTTCCCGCCCCACTTGTTCACCTCCGGCGGGGGAGGGATCTCGAACGGGTCGATATCGATGACGCTCTGATAGGGTCTGTAGAAGGCCTCGAACCGATCCAGGGCCGATTGATAGATGCTGAAGGCGATCTCCCAACCTTCCCTGCCCGATTCGGCGATTTGGGCCATTTCCTCGAGCCACGTTGTCCCCGCCGTCTTGACGTGAATTCCGGTGTCGTGTTTTGCAAGGGTTTCCCGGATCAGGGGATAAAGGGAGAACTTGTCGCTCCCGGAATGGATGCTGATCTTCAGCCCGGGAGGGAGATCGAATTCAGATTTGGCAAATCGGATCACATGGAGCATGTCGTCGAACGTACCGGCGAAGTCCTCCGGGTTCCCAACGTAATCGACGCCCTTGTTGAATCTTCCGGGGAATTTCGGGGCGATGGCCTGGATGGGGACTCCCTCTTCGTTCAGGGCGGCGAGGATGATGAAGATCTCTCTCGGGGTCTGGGGGCGGCTGGTTTCATCCAGGGAGACTTCTGTTATGAAGTTGCCTTTTCCCCGTGCCGATTCGATATGGCGGTATACCCTTCCCGCCTCCCGGGCCGCATAAAGGTATTTTGCCGTGGTTCTTTCCATGAGCTCCCTGGAGATCACCATGGGTGCTTCGATGCCTGCGGGAATTTCCTTCCCGCGGTATGGCTTGTACTTATCCACGAATGCCTTTGCTTCGTCCTGTTTGACCAGCCGGTCGATGGAGCTGGTGACATCGATGGTGAAATAGTCGCATGGCTTGATGAAGGGATCAACCGTATCCATGGTCACGTGATCCGCATCCACGAAATAGGGTTCATCCCAGGAGAGAGCCTGAGCCGCCTGATCCGCCAGTGTGCGGACGTCAGAGGGGGAGCTGCCGGTAATGGTGTGTTCCCGGAATGACTTGTTCCATACGGGTGCGATTTCGGCTCCGTTTTCCCGGGCCATTCGGACGGCCCTGAGGAGGGCCTTTCCTTCCCGCCCGAACCGGTCGCCGAGACCGATGGAGTATTTTGTGATCTTCAATAGAAACTCCTGTTTAAAAGTTGAAGTAATTCAGTGCGTTATGGTAACAGATATCCCTGACCATGCCCCCGACCAGTTCCATATCCCGGGGGATGAGTCCTTTTTTGATATTCCTCCCGAGGTTGTTACAGAGGATTCTCCGGAAATACTCATGCCGGGTATAGGAGAGGAAGGAGCGCGAGTCGGTGGTCATTCCGATGAAACGGCTGAGGAGGCCCATATGGGAAAGGACGTTGATCTGTGTCTCGATGCCCTCCTTTTGATCCATGAACCACCATGCGGCTCCGAACTGGATTTTACCGGGGGTTTTCCCATCCTGGAAGTTCCCTGCCATGGTTGCCGTCATTTCGTTGTCAATGGGGTTGTGGTTATAGAGTATGGTTCGGGTGAGGTTTTCGTCCCGATCGAGCTTGTCCAGGATGCGCGAGAGGGGGCGGGCATATCGAAAATCCCCGATGGAATCGAAGCCGGAGTCCGGACCGAGGAGGCGGAACATCCGGGTGTTGTTGTTCCTGAGGGCCCCGACGTGCAGCTGCTGGACCCATCCCATTTTGTGGTTCATTTTCGCCAGGGTGTAAAGCATGAAGGATCTGAATTTCGCGATTTCAGGATCGTCGGGCGTGTTCCCGTTCAGGGCTTTCAGGAAGATCCCGTTGACTTCGTTTTCGGTGTAATCATCCGCATGGATGGTATTCATGCCGTGATCGGAAAGCCTGCATCCGGCATTATGGAAGGCGTGGTATCGGTTTTTGATGGCGGAGAGGAAGGAATCGAGGTTCCGGACGTCGGTATCAGCGGCTTTTTCCAGTCGCTTGATCCAGGATTTAAAGTCGGCGGGGTTCTCGATGGCCATGGCTTTATCGGGGCGGAATGCGGGGAGGACCCGGGTTTTCATGCCGGGATCCGCCGCGATTTTCCTGTGGCTTTCGAGCGGATCTGTGGGGTCGTTGGTGGTACAGGCGATTTCGACGTTCATCCGCTCGAGGATTTTACGGCAGGAGAGTTCGTTCCCGTCCAGGGTTTGGTTGCATTTTTCCCAGATTTCCTCCATGGTATCCGGACCCAGGAGGGTTTCGATTCCGAAGAATCGCGCCAGCTCGAGCTGGGTCCAGTGATAGATTGGATTGCCGATGGCTTTGGGGATGGTTTCGGCCCATTTTATGAATTTGTCATAGTCCGGCGCCCCGCCCGTAATGTAAGACTCGTCGATTCCGTTCCAGCGCATGAGTCTCCACTTGTAGTGGTCGTGCCCGAGCCAGGCCCCGGCGATGTTTTCGAATTTGGCGTTTTGTGCGATTTCGCCGGCAGGGAGGTGGGAGTGATAATCGATGATGGGCATGCCTTCTGCATACTGGTGGTAGAGTTGTATCGAGGCGTCCGTTTCGAGGAGGAAATCGTCGTGTATGAATGGCCCGGTCATGTTTTTTCCTCCGAAAAGCCGTATGGAAGTGGTTTCGAATTTATGATTTCTCTCCCTGGAGCGCCTGAAGAATCGATGTGTATCGATAGAGAGATGATCGAATATTCCGTTATTGACTTGTGTCAACAGAATGATAGAAAAATCACAGACTCTTACGGAAAAAACAAGGCAATTTTTCACAATTCGACTTGAGCTATGATTGGGGGAGGAATCATGAAATCCGTATTGACAGCTGTTTGCGTTTCGGCGCTTTTCGTCATGGTGGGTTGCGGGGGTGGATCCGGGAGCGGGAAAAAGGTTACGGTTTTAAAGTTATCACACGGGCTGGATGTGACACATCCCGTTCACAAGGCCATGGAACATATGGCGGGGAAGGTATTGGAGAAATCCAGGGGATCCCTCAAGATCGATATCTATCCCAATGAACAGCTGGGAACGGAGAGGGAGAATATCGAGCAGCTCCAGCTGGGGAGCCTGGCCATGACCAAAACTTCCTCCGGTCCCATGGAGAGCTTCGTTCCCGCTGTGAAGATCTTCGGTTTGCCATACCTGTTCCGGGATTCAGATCACATGCAGAAGGTCCTGGATGGGGAGATCGGAAGGGAGATTCTGGCCGCGGGCGGGGAAAAGGGTTTCAAGGGACTTTGCTATTACGACGCCGGGGCGCGCAGCTTTTATACCAATCAGATCGCCATCCGGAAGCCGGAGGATTTGAAGGGTCTCAAGATCCGCGTTATGAAGAGCGAAATGAGCATGAAGATGATCGAGGCCATGGGCGGTTCTGCCACTCCCATCGACTGGGGGGAGCTGTATACCTCCCTCCAGCAGGGAGTTGTGGACGGTGCGGAGAACAATCCTCCCAGCTTTGTCACGGCCCACCACTACGAGATCAGTAAATACTACTCCCTGGATGAACATGTTCGCCTTCCCGATATCCTTTTAATCAGTGTGAAGAAGTGGGAGAATCTGTCGCCCGAACATCAGAGGATCCTCAAGGAGTCGGCGGGTGAGTCCGTTATATTCCAGAGGGAGCTCTGGAAGAAGGTGGTGAAGGATTCTCTGAAAAAGGCGGAGGAGTCCGGCGTGACGATCATCCGACCGGACAAGGAGCCTTTCCGGCGGGCCGTGAAGTCCGTGTGGGATGAGTTCGAAGGCACGGAGATCGGGGAACTGGCCAGGCGTATCCGGGAGGTGAAGTAACACGGTGATTCCCCGGCAAGCTTCCCCGCAAGGCAGGTTTATCCGCGGATTTCTCCTCCTCAAAAAGGGTTTGAACCGCGGTCTCGAATTCCTGGTTATCCTTTCCATGGCCGTCCTGGTTCTGGATGTCACATGGCAGGTCTTTACCCGTTATGTATTGAATAAACCGAGTTCGTGGACTGAGGAGCTGGCCACGTTTCTCATGATCTGGGTGGGTCTTCTGGGCGCGAGTGTGGCCCTGAACCGGAGCGCCCACCTGGGTGTGGATTATTTCGTGGACAAGCTGTCCGGAAGGAAAAAGCTCCTGGCCCGGATCGCCTCTTTCCTGTTCGTGGCCCTTTTTTCCCTCCTGGTCCTGGTGATCGGGGGTATCCGGCTGGTTTCGATCACGCTGATGCGACAGCAGCTATCCCCTGCCCTGGGCATCCGGATGGGATATGTTTACCTGGCCCTTCCCATCAGCGGTTTTTTCCTGGTGATTTACAGCCTGGAGTTCCTCTTTGAATCTGTCATCAAGCTGATGGGTGATCGGAAAGAAAAGGGTGTTTCATGGAACCGCTTCTGATCCTGATCGTCAGTTTTCTGATCCTTCTGGTTCTGAACGTGCCGGTGGCGTTCTGTATCGGGATCTCGACGCTTCTTTCCATCCTGGCCATCGGCGACATTCCCGCTCTTGTCACGATGGCCCAGAGGATTGCCACGGGCATCGACAGTTTTTCCCTTCTGGCCATTCCCTTTTTCATCCTGTCCGGTCTCCTGATGGGTCGGGGCGGCATTGCCAGGAGGCTCATCGATTTCGCCAATGCCCTGGTGGGGTGGTTTCCCGGGGGGCTGGGGTTTGTCAACATCCTCACCTGCATGTTCTTCGGAGCCATATCGGGATCGGCGGCCGCGGCGATTTCATCCGTTGGAGGCTTCATGGTGCCGGTGATGAACAGGATGGGATACGACCGTGATTTCAACGCCTCCGTGACCATGACGGCCGGAACCACGGGTCTCGTTATCCCCCCGAGCAATATCATGATCATTTATTCCCTGGCCACGGGAGGGGCGGTGTCCATTGCGGCCATATTTCTGGCCGGATTTCTCCCGGGGATTCTCATGGGATTGGGGCTCATGATCGTAAGTGGCATCATTTCGATCCGCAAGGGTTACGGAAAGGGAAATCTGGTGGGGGTGAGGGAGACCTTTCTTCGTTTTTTGAAAGCCATTCCGGCGCTGCTTCTGATTGTGATTGTGCTGGGGGGGATTCTGGGAGGGGTTTTCACGGCCACGGAGGCTGCGGCCATTGCCGTGGTTTATTCCTTCATTCTCTCGGTTTTCATTTACAGGGAGGTTCGTTTGGGGGATCTCCCCGGACTGTTCTTGAAGAGCGGGGTCACCACTTCGGTGGTCATGCTTCTCATCGGTTGCTCGATGGCCATGTCCTGGGTTCTCGCGTACCAGAACATCCCACAGAACATCAGCGCGTTTCTCCTGGGACTTACGGACAACAGGATTCTGATCCTGCTTTTGATCAATTTCATTTTGCTTTGTGTGGGGACATTCATGGATATGACGCCGGCGGTTCTCATCTTTACACCGATTTTTCTCCCGGTTGTGAAAAACCTGGGGATGCATCCGGTTCACTTCGGGATCGTCATGATCATGAACCTTTGCATCGGGCTTTGCACCCCTCCTGTGGGAACCTGTCTCTTCCTGGGTTGCGGGATCGCCGAAACAACGGTGACAAGGGTGATCCGGCACCTTGTTCCGTTTTTCATCTCACTTGTGATCGTGCTTCTCATTACGACTTACGTGCCCTGGATATCTCTTTTCGTACCGGCTCTTTTCGGATTTGAATAGGGAGGGGGGGAGATTCGAGTGAGGCCTGAAAACTGGGAGATCTTTAAAAGGGCGGCCCGGGGGGAACGCCTCGGGCATGTGCCCCTTGCATTGATCATTGACAGCCCCTGGATACCGGGGCATCTGGGGGTCAATCATATCGATTATTACCTCGATCCCGACGTATGGTTCGAGTCCAATCTGAAAGTGATGAACGAGTTTCCCGAGCCGATTTTCCTGCCGTCTTGGTGGGTGGAGTACGGCATGGCCGTGGAACCCTCGGCATTTGGTGCGAAAATCCGCTTTCACAGGGACAAAACCCCGGATTGCCGGGGGATCCTGAAACGGCTGGAAGACTTCGAAAAGAGTGCCGTGGATCCGGAAAAGGACGGGCTCATGCCGTTTGTGCTTCATCAGTATGAAAAGCTGAAAGGGCGGATCTTCGAGGCCGGGTTCACCATGCCCATGGTGGCAGCCAGGGGGCCGCTTTGTACGGCGGCCCATCTTCGGGGCCTCACCGGTTTTCTCATGGATCTCATGGACGATCCGGAAGGCGCCCGGAAAATCATCGAGGAGGCCACAAAGGCCGCGATCTCATGGCTGGAGGCCCAGGCCCGCACGATCGGGGAAAGCGTCGAGGGCATCCTCCTCCTGGATGATATTGTGGGTCTTGTCGGTCCGTCCCTTTACCGGGAGTTCGCTCATCCTTACCTGATGAGAATCTTCGGGCATTTTCCCGATCACTGGATCAAGGTTTATCACAACGATACCCCTGAAATTTCCGCCATCCTGGAGGATCTTTCCTTAACCGGTTTTCACGTTCTGAATCTGTCCCATACGGTGGATATGAGAGAGGCGATGGAAAAGACGGGGGGGCGGGTGCGTCTCATGGGAAACGTGGCACCCCTCGAGACCGGTGTTCATGGAACGCCGGATGAGGTGAAGCGGGCCTCGCTTAAGGTGCTGGAGAAAACGGGGGGGCGTGATCTCATCCTTTCCGTTGGGGGCGGCGTGAGCCCGGGAATGCCGGGGGAAAACATCCGTGCCATGATCGAGGCGGTCCGGGAGTTCGGATGACGCTTAAGTCTACTCAGGAGAGAGAATGACCCCAATCCGGCTGACCCCCAGAGACAAGAGATTGATTTAAGAACAGGGAGCAACGATTTGTGATGTGCGAATACTTCGAAGATCGTACATCGTTGATCTTTGTTCGTAAATCAAAAGGTATCTTACTTCAGATGTCTGATCCACCGTTTATCCCCCGATTCGGGGCAGGCCCTATACCACTCAGCCGCTTATGCTATTCCGCGGTGAGTTCGAAGTCGATGTTTTCCTTGTCTCCGAGGGCACGGAGCGAATCGCGCAATTTGTTGATGTTGACGTCGGACGGGATATCAATTTCCATTTCCAGGAGGAAGGCGAGCGCCCCGCTGAATGGGGCGGGGGCCTTTTGTGTCTGGGCGGACACGATATTGACGTTGCTCCTGTGGAGGATCCGGGCCACATGATACACAATGCCGGGATGATCGATGGATGTGGCCTGGAGATAATATCGAAGGGTTGGCTTTTCCGGCAGCTGGGGATATCTGCTTACCGGTTTTGTAAAGATGATCAGGTCGTGTTTGGACTGGAGAGCATTTCTGGATTCCCGGATGCGGTCGAAGATTCTGGAATCGCCTGAAACGAGGATAAGTGTTGCGAACTCCCCCCCGAGCAGCGCCATGCGGCTGTCCTCGATGTTTCCTCCCTGATCCAGGATCCACTTGGAGATTTCCTCAACGATCCCCGGATGATCCGTTCCCACGGTGGTTAACAGAACGTAACTCTTTTCTTCAGCGTTTTTTTTCATTGCCCCTGTTTCCTTTTCGCTGGATCGGGAGAAGTGTTTTACCATGATTCCACTCTCTTCTTGCATACCTGATACAGATTTTGTTTTGCAAGTGTTTTCAGTCGTCCGGTACCCGGAGGGATTCGCAAGGGTTTTCGGATCAGGGGATTAATCCCGCTTTTCGAGCGACTGGAATCTCTGGTCTTTCCGGAGGGAGGAACGCAAGGGTTCGGGGGCGAGGTGAAGAACGGTCTTCCATTCCTTGATCGCGTCGTCGGTTTTCTCCATTTTCAAAAGCACTTCGACAAGGTTCACCCGGGCGCGGATATGGCCGGGATACAGATCGATCGCGGATCTGTAATAGCGTTCCGCCTGGGGATACATATACAGCGTTTCATAACAGACCCCCAGGTTGTTGTACCCGGAAACGTAATCGGGATGCTTTTGAATGAGTTTCTTGAACAGATCGAGTGCAGCGCTGTAATCGCCCGTTTTGAAGTAGAGCTCCCCGAGGTTGTTCATTGCGTCGTCGTAATCGGGATCGAGGATGAGGGCATGCAGGTAGGAATCCTCTGCCAGATCGTATAGATCTTTTTCAAAAAAGCAGTTCCCCACGCTCCAGTAGTCCCTCGAGGAATCCTTCGGTTTGATATCGTACCAGTCCGTGAAGGAAAAAATCACCAGGGCGATGAGGGCCGCCATGCCTCCGAACAGGATACCCTTCCGGCCCCTTCCGGAGGCGTCCCACATGGTGGTCAGGGCAAATGCGGCAGATGGGATGAGAACGGTCATGGCTGGAGCGCGATACCGGGCGCTCACGAAAAAAAGGATCACCCCGAATGCGTAAGTGAGGAAAAAAAGCAGGAGAAGGGTTGGTCCGGCCCCCGGCCTTTTCATCAGGATGAAAAAAAGCCCCAGCACTCCCAGGGATCCCACAACAGCAAAGGGAAGAAAGGCCAGGAAGAAACGGAGGATGGAGGAAAAACGTGTGACGAAATAGATGTTCTTGTTGTTTTTTATCTCGTGGTTTCCGAAAAAGAGCACGATCTTTTTCAGCATGAGGCGAACCCAGTTCCCGGGGTGTTTGTGGATCCAGTTCATGGCGCGCCGAAACCAGAAACGGTTCACCTGTGAGGCGGTCGGATTCCGGATGCCCCCTTTCCTCTGAACCTCCTCCCGGGCGAACATCTCCACGGAATCCTGGTAACCGTGGAAGCTGTACATGCGGCGGGCCGTGCGGGCGGTATAGCCGTCTGCCTTGGGATTGTTCCCGATATGGAAATTGATCCCGCCGTAGGAGGAGATGGGAACGAAACACCCCCCTGCCTTCAGGTTGTGGAGAGTTGCCGGCAGGATCGTGACGATGAAGATTCCCCCGATGAGGAAAAGCCGGAACAAAGCGTCTGTGAAGGCGTCCCTCTTGCGAATCCAGGAGATGGCGAAAAACAGGAAAAGCACGGGGAGAAAAAGGAGGATGTTGGGTCGTGCCAGGGCGGAGATCCCGAGCAGGAGCCCCAGGAGAAGGGTGTTTTTAATGGACGTCGCCTCGAGGGTTCGAAGGGAGAAGATCAGGATCAGGGGATAGAGGAGAAACTGCAGGGAGATATCGAGCATTTCCCCCTCGAAGAAGAAAAACGGGGCATAACAGGCGGCGATCACACCGGCGATCAGGGCCTCGCGACGGGAGAAAACGCGCCTAGCCAGAAAATACACCGCGATCACGGCCAGGGAGCCGATGAGGTGCTGGATAAGGCGGATCAGGAAAAAATCCTCCCCGAAGATCCGAATGAAGATTCCGAGGAGACTGGAATAGAGGGGGGCGCGGAAAAAGGCGTCGTGCCGGATCCACTTTCCGGCCGCGATGTCGCGGGCCCACTCGAGGTGGTAGAGTTCATCCAGGAACGGAGCTCCGAAATAGGGGCTCCCGCTCATCTGGAACAGATAGATCATCCTCACGAGGAGCGCCCCGAGGAATAAAAGGAGGATGAGTTTTTTTTCTTTGAGAGACAATGTTATTTCAGAGATATATCGAGGTTTTTACATATTTTCTTCACAAGGCGATTATCGATTTCCACATGTCTGGGAATTGCTTCGATTCTTCCGTTGCGGGAATTCATCCACAGGGAATGAGAACGACCTTCCCTCTTCAAGATACAACCGTTTTGGCGAAGAACCCTTAGAAGGGTGGATCGCTTCATGATTTATACTTCCACGACAATTTTTTCCGATGAAGAGTTTTCTGATATACCTCGCAGACCATCCTCGATACGATCTTGAAGAATGAGTCGAATGGCTTCCTTCAGATTTTGAAGGCATTGTTCTTTTGTTTTCCCCTGACCGTTGGCTCCCGGAACCTCGGGACACCATGAAATATAATATTTTTCGCCTTTTTCGACAACGGCCGTGAATTCGGCTTTCATGATTATCGATCCCTCCCGCTCGTCATTTCTTATTCATCTTGATATCTATTACATTTGGAGGGGCGGTGGCAATCATTATTTCCCCGTGTTCAGGGTTCCAGCACCTTCAGGGCGGCCTCGACACGGCCGAAGGGTGGCATGATATAAACCCCCTGTACCATTGGTCGTGATTCCCGGAAGGCCTCCCGGGCGATCAGGATCCCCTCGGAACGGGCCGCCTCCTTTGTATCCGCCCTCCTCATCCACTCCCGGATCTCCTCCGGGATCTGCATCCCGAAGAGGTTCTGGCCGTGGCGGCAATAGTGAACAATCGTCTCGATGCCGAAGAGATAGATCTTTAGTTTTGTTTACTATCCAGTATTTCCAGGAGATTTTTTACAATTTTAGGATGTATGATTTTTCCCTTGTGGAAGGGTAGGATAAAACGCTCAGATCCTCTTATATAGATGCGATGACTTCCTTTTGATCTGAGGAGGGGAAATCCGGACTTCAATAAAAGGGATTCCGCCTCAACCGCAGTTAAGCGTGGGAGTTTAGGCAATTCCAACCTCCAGGGAGGTGGTTAATATCTCCTTACTGAGGAGATCTTTTTTCTCTTCATCCGTCAGTGTTTCCAGGTAAAGAGAAACGGCTTCGCGGATATTGTTCAAAGCCTCTTCTAAATTATCTCCCTGGGTGTGACATCCCTTCAACTGCGGGCAGAAGGCGAAATACCCATGTTCATCCCTTTCAATCACGACACTTGTTTTCATTGGATAAGATACCCTTCCCCTGGTCATTTCTTATTCATATTGATATCTATTACGTCCAAAGGGGTTGTGGCAATCATTATTTCGCGGGGTTCAGGGTTCCAGCACCTTCAGGGCGGCCTCGACGCGGCCGAAGGGGGGCATGATGTAAACCCCCTGAACCATGGGTCGCGATTCCCGGAAGGCCTCCCGGGCGATCCGGATCCCCTCGGAACGGGCCGCCTCCTTTGTATCCGCCCTCCTCATCCGTTCCCGGATCAGCTCCGGGATCTGCATCCCGGGAACCTCGTTGTGGAGGAACTCGGCGTTCCGAAAGCTCGAGAGGGGCAGGATGCCCACGAGCACGGGGATGCGGAAGGGCTCGATGCGGGAGAGGAAGCGTTCGAGGAGGCTGACGTCGTAAACGGGTTGGGTAAAGGCGAACGCGGCCCCGGCCTCGACTTTTTTTTCGAACCTCCGGACCTCTTCATCGAGATCCATGGCCCCGGGATTGGCTCCCACCCCGATGCAGAAACTGGTCTGTCCCCTGATGGGATTGCCGGCCAGATCCAGCCCCAGGTTCAGGTTCCGTGCGATTTTGACCAGCCCGATGGAATCCACGTCGAACACTGCCGTGGCAAATGGATAATCCCCCAGCTTCGGGGGATCGCCGGTCACCAGGAGGACCGAGTGGAATCCCAGCGCATGAGCGCCGATCAGGTCGGATTGCATCCCGATGAGGTTCCGGTCGCGGCAGCAATAGTGAACAATCGGCTCGATGCCGATTCTTTCTTTTAAAAGGACAGCCAGGGAGATGGGGCTCATGCGGGCCGTGGCCCGGGGGCCGTCCGCGATATTCACCGCGTCGATCCCCGCCTCGTGAAGACGCCTTCCGGCCTCGAGCACCTTTTCGGGGCTGGTGCCCGCGGGCGGATCGAGTTCCACGCTCACCGCGAACGTTCCCTCCCTTATCTTTTTCGCGAATGGCGAGGGGCAGGGGATTTCCAAACGGGCCGCCTCTTTTTGCCGGGGCTCCACAACGCAGATTTGCGTTTTCACCTTTTCCGGGGCCAGGGCCTTTACCGCGCTCCGGATGGCTCGGGTGTGCTGGGGTGTAGATCCGCAGCAGGAGCCCACGATATTGACGCCGGACTGGATCATGCGTTTGGCGAACTCGGCCATGTATTCGGGAGTGGCGAGGTACAGGGTTCGGCTCTCCACCTTTTGGGGAAGGCCGGCGTTGGGTTGGGCGGAAAAGGGAAGCCGGGTGGCACACCTTGCGGATTTCACGGCGTCGAGCATGGCGGCCGGCCCCACGCTGCAGTTGAATCCCACGGCCTGGATCGGCTCCCTCCCCAGTTCATCCGCCACCTGCTCCGGTTTATATCCGTCATAGGTGACGATCTCCTCGGTCAGGGTCATCTGGGCCAGGATGGGGATATCGGGGGAGATATGGCGAACCGCGGAGATGGCGGTTTTGATGGCTTTCATCTGGCTGAAGGTTTCGAGCAGGATAAAGTCCACCTTTGCCTCGATCAGGGCGAGGGCCTGTTCCCGGAACACCTCGAACGCCTCATCCTTCGTGAGGGGGCCGAGGGGTTCCACTCCCTTTCCGAGCGGTCCGATGGAACCGGCCACAAACACGCCCTCCGGAGCGGCGCGTCGGGCGATTTGAACACCGGCGGTGTTGATGTCGGGAACCTGTTCCCCGAGGCCGTGTGGGGTAAGTTTCACACGGTTGGCCCCGAAGGTGTTGGTCTCGAGGATATCGGCCCCTGCCGCGACGTATTCCTTCTGGATTTTTTCGATCAGGTCCGGCCGTGCGAGGTTCAGGTTTTCGTAGCACTGGTTGATGTAAATGCCGCGGGAATAGATCATGGTTCCCATGGCGCCGTCACACACCAGGAGGCGGTTTTGCAGGGCATCGAGAAAAGATTCAGCCAATGAAAAGTCTCCTTAATCGGGCATAATTAGACATTTGAATAGTGGTGTGGGGAAGGAAAGGTCAACAGAAAAAGGCGATTGAAAACGAAGCCACCATGGATGATGAAATCCTCACAGAACCTGAATATCTCTTGAAAAACAGGGAAAACAGAAGTATCCGGTGTTTCGCACTTTTCGATGAAAGGAATCCGCGATGTATAGAATCAAGCCGGGGCGGGGGCCGTCGCTTCTGGGGGGATTCGGCGGGATCGCGATGGCGATTTTCGGGCTGATCTGGATCGGCGTGGCATCCTCCATGGGCGCGCCAGGATTTTTCGTTCTCTTCGGGGTGGTTTTTGTGATTATGGCCATTGGCATGACGGTTTACCATTTCGTGAACGCCACCAGCAGAAATCGCATGAGCCGGCTGGATATCACCACGGAAGATGAAGAGGGGGACCTGATAGAAGACGCGCTCGGGTTGGGAAGGAAAGAGAAAAGGGAAAGGGAGGGAGACCCCACCAGGAGCGGATCCAACCCCAGGAAATTCGAGGGGCGTTTCTGCCCTTACTGCGGGGCAAGGCTCGAGGACGATTTCGATTTCTGCCCGAAGTGCGGGAAAGATATCTGATCCAAGAGAGTTCTGCTTTTTTCATGGAACACAAGGGAAATCATCCAAAACCTGTAAAACTGTCCGGAATTGCGAATTGGCTGCGGGAGGATCTCCGTGGTTTCTGGAACGCCGTGATCCCGGGACCTGTCTTTTCCCGGAGACTTCACAGCTATCGCATCGAATCGCCGGAGGGAAAAAGGCGGATTCATCTCCGGAAGGAAAGGGACGGATCGGCCCTCCTCTTTATTGACGTTTCCCAAGTGATGCACCTGAATCCCACCGCTGCCCAGCTGTTTTACATGGCCCTGGAAAAGGTCCCCCGTCGGGTCGCCCCCGCAAAATTCATGCGCCGTTTCAGAAACGTCCCACGAAAAGAGATCGAACCTGAGATCAGGCAAATCTACGATCTGGTGGAACATCTCCTTGAACCGGGTAACCTCTGCCCCGTCAGCCCTTTATCCTCCATCGAGAGGAACGATCCCTTTTCCCATCCGGCCGGCGCTCCATTCAAGGTGGACCTGGCCATTACCTACAAATGCAACAATCGGTGTGTTCACTGTTATAACGAAGAGTCCCGCCGCCTCATGCCTTCCCTTTCCAGGGTGGAGTGGCTGCGTGTTCTGGATCGTGTCCATGCGATCGGTATCCCCCACCTGATCTTCACGGGGGGAGAGGCAACTCTTCATCCCGATCTTCCGGAGCTCATCAGCTATTCGGAAGATAAGGGTGCGATTACGGGATTGAACACGAACGGCCGGAAACTCGCGGATCCCTCTTTTGTAAACGCCCTTGTATCTTCCGGGCTGGATCACGTTCAGATTACCCTCGCCTCCTGCCGGAAGGAAATCCATAACGGGGTCACACAAGCTGAATCCTTTTTGGAAACCGTGGCGGGCATTCGAAACGCGGTTTCCAGCCCTCTCCATCTGGTGACGAATACCACTCTCACCCGCCGGAACGCCGATCACATCGAGGAGACGATCGAATTCATCCATTCCCTGGGAGTTCGCACCTTTGCCCTGAACGGCATGATCCATTCCGGATGCGGGTTTCATTCCCCGGATGCGATTCCGGCGGAAGAGATGGCCCCCATCCTCGATTCCATCCGGGAACTGGCCGCTGAAAAAGGCATGCGTTTTCTCTGGTACACCCCCACGGAATACTGCCGTCTTTCCCCGGTGGATCTCGAGCTCGGCCCGAAGCGGTGCAACGCGGCGGAATACTCGATCTGCATTGAACCGAACGGGGACGTTCTCCCGTGTCAATCCTATTACGAAAGCGCGGGCAACATCCTGGGGAACCCGTGGGAGGAGATCTGGAACAGCGATCTGTTTCTTGGATTCCGCTCGAGAAGGGAGGATCCGGTGGGGGCCGGTCTTCCGGAAAAATGTGCGGGTTGCCCCGATCTTCCCCTTTGCGGCGGAGGGTGTCCTCTCGAGAGAAAGGCGGTTACAGCCGCCCTTATGAAAGGATAATGCGATGAAGGAATTTCTGAAACGCCTCCTGCTTCCGAAACCGCCCCGGAAAAAAATGCCCGTGAAACCGGGTCTGTATCACTGCATGTGGACCAGGGATGGTATCTTTCATCGGTTTCATTTGAGGACCGAACCGGACGGGAGCGGAATGCTGCTGGTGAATGCCTCGGCCGTTTTGAGGCTCAATCCCACCGGGGTCATCATGGCGAGGGGAATCCTCGACCGGGAGGAGGAAGAAAAGACCGCCGCCCGGGTGGACTCCTGTTTCACCGGTGTATCCAGGGATGAGGCACTGGAAGAAGTCAAAAATATGAAACGCCTGATCGATGATATGATGGCGCCCGATACATCGACCCCCCTCATGAACCTGGACGATCCCTCGTTTCATCCCCGCGAGGCCAGCCTCATGGCCCCCTTTCGAGCAGATGTACCCCTGGAAAGGCCCGAAAAGCTGAAACCCATCCTGGAACGACTCTGGGAGATCGGCATTCCAGTGGTTACCCTCAAACTGCCTCACGAACCCGATCCCGGTTGGGCCGTGGAACTGGTGGAACACGCCGGGGATCTCGGGATGATCACCGGGGTGTGCGGGAGGGCCATGGATCTGGGAGGGGAGGGTTTCTTGGAGGACCTGGCCCTGGCCGGCCTGGATTATGCCACATTTTTCTACGCCTCCCCGGATCATGAATGCCACGACGCCCTTTTCGGATCGGGCGATCATCAGTCCGCACTGGATATCGCCGGGGCGATCCGGAAACAGGAAGTATGTCCGGTGGCATGCATGCCTCTTCTGGAAACAAACATCGACTTCCTCGAGAATTCCGCCCGCTTCCTCCGGAAGGTCGGGGTGAATAATATCCTGTTTTTCGCCGTTGCCGCTTTGGACGATGCCGGAGGGGAGGAAACGGAAGAGGCGCTCCGGGCATCCGCGCTTCCACAGGCCGCGGCCATGGTGGAGGAGATCGGGGAAGAACTGGAGATCGGGTTTGTGTGGCTCCCCCCGGTGAAACGATCGCCCATGATGTCCCTTCGAGAGCAGGTGACTGCAGGACCCCGATGTATGGGGGACGTGGCGATCAGGGTCGAGCCGAATGGATCCGTGATCCCGCCGCGGGGGCCTTACCGGAGTGCCGGGAACCTGTTCGAGGATTCCTGGGAGAAAATCTGGGGCAACGAGGCGTTTCGAAATTACAGGGAGCGGGTGGAGGCGCCAACCCGGTGCGAAACGTGTCCCGGACTGGCCATTTGCGCGGCCGACTGTCCCCGGGAACCGGCCGGATGGGCCTCCCCGGAGAAGGGAAGGGAAGAATGAGACAAAAAGCGTTTCCATCACGAAAAACATGTAATGGCATCATGGGGACACTCATTTTTTTAATCATACTGTTTGGCGCGATCGCCGCTCCTGGTCAGAATTACTCCTTCCGGGTGCCGGAACTGAAGTTCCAGGTTTTTCTTCAACCCGATTCCACGGTGAAGCTGGTTTATGATATCACATTTGAAAACAACAAGGGGGCTCACGCCATCGACGTGGTGGATATCGGAATGCCCCACAAGAAATACGACATCTCGAACATGTCGGCATCGATCGACGGAAAGCCTCTTAAAGATATACGTCCATCCGAATATGTGAAGCCGGGGGTCGAGGTGCATCTGGGGCATTATGCCATTCCACCGGGAGGGCGGGGCGTTTTTCACTTCGAGAGCGAAATGCCGCGGCTTATTTTCCAGGATACCACCCGGGAGGATTATGCCTCCCTCCAGATCACCCCCACCTGGTTCGGGAAGCAGTTTGTCACTGGAAGCGGCGACATCATGATCGGTGTTCATATGCTTCCCGGTGTGGATGCCGCGGATGTTCTTTATCACAAGTTTTCACCATTCACCGAGAAGGTTGTCTACGAGGAAAGGACAGTGGCCATATGGCAATACAGGGGAGCGGCCACGAAGCCTTACAAGGTGGGTGTTTCCTTTCCGAAGAAGGGTCTGGATCGCGTAGTGCGTTTAACCATTTTCGAGCGTTGGGGCGAGCTGATTCGTTATGAAACCAACACGCGCCTTTTTCTCGGGGCGATCTTCGGGTTTCTTTTCGGGTGGGTGTTTTTCCGTTTTACAGGCAATACGGGTTGTTCCGTGTTCGTGCTTATGCTCGCGGGGTTGATTTTTCTTTTTTACAAGAGCCCCACCGCTCAAGTGGTTGCGTTACCCATTCTTGTTCTGACATTTATAGCAGTCGAGCTGGGGCGGCGTCAGATCGGCCGTGGTCATTACATGCCGCCCGTGGCCAGGGTGGAGGCCGGAAAGGTCAAACGGGGCCTCAGTGCCGCGGAGGCGGCCATCCTTCTGGAGCGTCCCCTGGGAAAGGTGCTTTCCCTGGTTATTTGCGGGCTTTTGAAAAAAAATGTGATCGAGCAGACAAACCCCTCTCCCCTTACCGTCCGGGTGAGGGAGGATTTCCTTCCCTCCGAGGGATTTCAACACCTGAGGAAAAGGGCCAGGGACAATGGCATTGTCCTGAAACGTTATGAGTTCGGTTTTCTCCAGGTGATCGAGAAAAAACCCGGAGTTCCGGTTTCAAAGTTGGATTTCACGGAACCCATGAGGCACCTGGTGGATCACGTGGTTTTCCGGATGAAGGGATTCGATCCCAAAGCCACGAGGAATTATTATTCCGGGGTGATCGACCGGGTTCAGGGACAGGCCCTTTCGGTTCAGCAGCCGGATAAGAGATGGAAAGAGATCGACCGGAACCTGGAATGGATCCTCTGTGACGAGGATTACGAGAAATCCTTCAATGCGAAGGGATATTATTACCAGCCCCCGTGGTACCGCGACCAGGTCCAGGCTCTTGTGGAAGAGGGCAAACCCGAACAAGAAGACAAGAAGGAGAGGGAAGAAAGGCGAACCGCCTGGCATTACCACCGGTGGCCCCATATCTATTTTAACGATTTCCGCGACACTGTTTCACCTCGTTCCCTGGGATTGAAGGATTCCGGGGGCAAGGTGCTGGATTTGACCGCTTTTGACAACATCACAGCCGACGTTTTCGAGGGGCTTGCCAAGGGGGGAGGAGGCGGCGGGGGCGGTTGCGCGTGTGCCGGATGCGCCTGTGCCTGCGCCTGCGCCGGAGGGGGGAGGTAAAATTTCAAACCAGCTTTGTGAACGGCTCCCTCACTTTTCCGCGTATGTGGTGCTGGCTTCGGCCTTGATCGCCCACTGGATCCCACCCTCCCCGTCCACAAGAGCCACGGCGTCGATCTCGTTCCATCCCCGGACGCTCCGGGAATCCAGCGTGATTTTGATCTTTTTCGTTTCGAAGGAAACATCCAGGGGGATCCTGGAAATTCCTCGCTTCGATCCCGGGGGAGTGGGATCATTCCCCTTCCATGCCTCGATTTCATTGTCTTTCTCGTCAAAAACGGCAACGCGTGAAACCGCGCCGGGGTTGTAGGTTTCATGAATCTCGATCCTGGAGGGGATCACCGCCTTTTCATACTCGAGGACAAGCCATTCCTCCCGGTCATCCTCCGTGAGGGAGGCCCATGCGGTTGGGATGTCCCCCGCCCTGTTTGTATCCGGCTCTCCAGTGGCCTGCTCCGGCCCCCAGCGTCGTGCCTTGGATTTTCGGGAGGTTTTTTTATTACCGGGCCTTTCCGCAAAACCGGTCAGATCCATGGCCGCCAGATCAGCCACATCTTTTTCCGAAGCCTCCCTGATTTCGTTCAACCGGAGATTCTGGTTCCAGTTCATCATCTCCTGAACTGCCTTTTTTCCCCTTTCTCCAACCACAATAAAGCTGCCGGAGAGATCGCCGCCTTGATCCTTCACGGATCGAAAATGAAATACATTGACCCCTTCCGGAAGGGCATCGTAAAACGCCTTGAAAAGATCCCTCCCGCACTCCGGATGTATAAGAGACGTCGGGGAAAATCGAACAATATATCGAGGCTCATTTTCCAGCCTTTCCCTTTTTTCGAAGAAAAACCGCATCACCCATTCCCGCTCGGGCAGCTCCTTGAAATCCCTCCCGATCTTTCCCACCAGGGAATGGGATTTTTCCGGGTCCCTGTTGTAACGGAAATAGATTCCCCTGGTGCGATGAGCTTCCGGATCGATCGCGATATAAATCGTGCGATACCCCTTTTTCACCGGAACCGGTTGGTTCAATTCAAGATCCACCCACTTTACCTTGTAGCTGAACTTCCCATAGGGAAAGGCGAATTCCCGGAGGAGTCTCTTTTCGGAATCGAGGATTGCGAGATAAAAAGAGGTCTCTTCGGTGTCGTATCCCGATCCGTACCGGCTCGCATAAAGACGAATCCCCTTCAAAAGAAAGACGTCGCGGGGGGGGGGCTCGGTAAGATCGATCCTGACAGCCGGACCCCGCCCTCCATAGCTCTGCATGTGTTCCGATTCGCCGGAGTCGTATCCGATTTTCACCAGGCCCTGGAAGGGATCGATGTACACGGGGGGCTTGAACTCTGAAAGGCGTATGATTCCCTTTTCCCCGGTGGGATTTTCAGAGAGACAGGCCCTCAGCATCCAGTCGTAGTTCTTCTCGACTTTTTCATATCCCTCATCCGGCAGTCCCTTGAGGGAGTGGTTTTCCGAAACGTCTTCATCGTAACCGAGGTAAACACCCTTTGTTCGATGAGGATTGAAGGAGAGGGCCACGGAGAACCGATCCGGAACCTCGATGGAGGGGGTGCGGAGGGTATACCATTTCATATCGCCCCGGGCGATCAATTTATAGGGAAAGGGCACATCGGCCAGGACCTGTTTTTTTTCGTTCAGGATATAGAGATGAAAATCATCCTCCGGAGGTTTTTCGTGCCCGTAACGGCTGGCGAAGATCTGTACAGCCTCCACGAACCGTCCCTTTTCCGGCCGCTGGAAATCGACAGCGTGCCCCGAGGCCCCGAGGCTCCGTTTGCCTTCGGATGTATTGTCCGTATGGCAGAGGTTGACGAAACCCTCGGGAAGCTTCTGTTGGGAAACGTCCATGGGGATGTCCCCCTTCTCCATAACCCGGGTAACCGTAATCTTGAATTTTCTTGCGAGATCCATATCGCCCCCGGGTTGGATCGTGATCTCCTTATCCTGAGTACTGATCATGGCGAAACTTATGATTATACCACTGTTGGCAAAATGCATGCTGCCTTTTCCCAGGCAATCTCCCTTGTCATCCAGGAGAATGATGTCGATCATTGCCGAAATCTTGGGATAGGAAACTACTGTGGTCTTCAATATGGCCACAAGTTGAACCAGCTCGAAGGAACCGTACGATTGAATCCTTTTCTCGAACCGGACAGTGTTTATGGTGAGGATGTTTTCTTTACCTTTCGGTCCCCACTCGAGTTGAACCGGCAGATCCCGATCGAAGGCGAATTCCCCCCGGAACGATTCCACGCTCGGATCCGGGTGATCCAAATACAGCTCAAAGTTTTTAAGATTGTCCCCGTCGCCGGCTTGCATCTCCTTAGTCAGGCTTAATTGGAAAGAGGAGACTGTTTCGATGGGCTTCCAGAAATCGATGCTAAAATCCAGTTCGCCCTTTGTATGCCCCGGACGTCCAAAAATAACGCCGCTGTTCTCGATGCGGGGTTTGGCATGACCGACGGCGCGGCCTTCGGAATCGAGAAGAACAAGTTCGAGGCGCCAGGATGTCCGGGGCCAGGAAAGAATCTCGTGTTTTATCCTCGCATTCAGAAGAGAGATAACAAAACTGCCGTCCCTGGCCCGGCTTTGGGAAAACCTGATTTCGCTTAATTTCAACATAACCGGTTTCCCCTCGATACCCCAGCTGATATCGAGTGAAATATCCCGATCGAGCTGAAACTCCCCCTGGAAGGAGTTCTTTGTGTTAACGGCCTCATCCGCCATGGAAAAACGTAAACACAGGAGCAATATGAAAACAGTCAGAATCAACCGGTAAAACGCGTTCTTCGAAATCATGACGGATATTACCTCCGTGTTTTATTTTGCCGCTTCCACATCGTGGGCCACCACCCCCTCTCCCAGCTGGAAAAAGGCTCGGATGATCCATTCCTTGTCCGCGATATCCCGGAAACCGTCCTCGATGTTCCCGAGACGGGAATGAGATTTCCCGGGATTTTTGTTGTAGTGAAAATAAATCCCCTTGTGGCTGTGGGCCTCCGGATCCAGGGCCACTGTAATTTCCCCCATGTCTTCACTCAAGGAAAATGGTTTGAGAAATGGGAGATCCACCCACCCGGCCCGATAGCCGAAAAGGCCGTAGGGAAAGCGTTCCTTGTGGATCACATGGTCCCGGGAATCGAGAACAAAAATATGGAGAAAGGTCTGGTCGGGGATGTATCCGGAACCGTATCTGCTGGCATAGAGCCGGATCCCCCGGAGTGCGAGGGGGTGATCGGAAAGGAGAGGTTTTGTAAGATCGATCCTTATGGCCGGGCCGCTCCCGCCGTAACTCATCCTGTCATCGGTGACCCCTGTGTCGTGTTCCACAGCAATGCATCCCACAAAGGGATCGTCCTTTCGGGGCGGGTTCCAGTCTGCGAGTTTTTTCACGCCCTTTTCCCCTGTGGGCTCTTCGAGGAGATGGACCCGAATCATCCAATCCCAAGTTTCCCCAACTGGCTCGTAACCGCTGTCCGGCAGTCCCTTGAAGGAATGGGACTTCGTGGGACTCCCATCAAATCCCAGGTAGATGCCCTTGGTTTTGTGTGGATTGAAGGAAAGGGCCGCGTAAAAACGCTTTGGAACTTCCACGGAAGGGGTGCGGAGGAAGTACCATTTCATTTCGCCGCGTTTGATCATCGAGTAGGGATACCGGATGTCGGCCAGTACCTGTTTTTCTTCATTCAAAAGGAAGAGATGGAAATCCTCTTCCGGCGGTTTTTCATGTCCGTAACGGCTGGCAAAGATCTCCACCGCCTCGACGAATCGAGGACCGGAAGTCTCGAAAAACATGGCGTGACCCGAGGCTCCCATACTGCGTTTGCCCTCACTCGTGTCATCCACGTAAGAGAGAACGAAGGTTTCTTCCGGGAGTCCTTTGCTTTTGGGGGGAGCGGGTCGAAGCAGTCTCCGATCCCCGTAAGTATCGAGCCACGTTCCCACCAGGAGGCGGATCTGCTCGGGATCGACCAGGCCGGCCCGGGATCCCTCCTCACCGTTTACAGCGGTTTTCGAACTTAGCGAGAAATCGCCGTTTTCCGCATTGGTGAACGCTGGATCTCCCGAGCCCGCATTTTCTGCTTTCTCGAAATCCTTCACGTCCTGTTCATTATTCCAGTAATGGTTGCCATCGGCATTTGCCCCGATTCCCGCCGGGTCCCTCAGGTAACAGACCAGTCCCAGGGGATTGCCACAGAATATGTTCCGCCCGATTTGGAGGTTGCAGGAATTGCGGAACCCGATGCCTTCGATCTTTCCGTTCAGGAAGATATTATTCTCGATCCGGACGTCGGACTGGGAAAACCCCACGATCCCGCTCTGGTTTGACAGAAACAGGTTGTTCACGATTCTGCCATGGGCGGATTTATTACCAAGATAGGCCCCGGATCTTTTGTTTTCAACAACCAGGTTTCCCCTCATCTCCATGACGCCGCCTGTGTTTCGAACCGCGTGATAACCGCACCTCGCGAGGATGTTGTTTTCGATCAGGACCTTGGAGTACTGGTGAAGGGTGACCACGCTGTGGCCGGCGTCGGAAAGAAACGAGTTTTTCACCTCACCATTTGCCCCGTTCGTGAACATCAGGGTATAGCTGAAACCCTCGCTGGTGCCGTCCGTGAAAGAGACAAAGCTGCGGCCCGCGGCCAGGAGCCCGTAAGGGGTTTGCTTCGGGCGATCGAGCGGTTCCAGCCGGCATGACTTCAGGATCACTTTATCGGTATCCCGAACGGAAACCGCCGCAGGTTCCTCGAGGCGTTTTCCCGTGGAACGCGGGCTCCAGCGGATCTTCAGGTTTTCGAGGGTAACGTTTCCCGCCCCGTGGATGGCAATGGCCGGATCGTCTCCCATAATCTCGATTGTGCACTCATCCGGGCTTTTCCCCAGCAACATGAGTGGTTTTGTTATCTTGAGAAGGCCCGGGTGAACGCCCGGGGGGATCTCCACCACCCCGCCGGGTTCCGCCTTATCGATGAGATCCTGGATATAATGTCCGGAAGGCGCCGGGGCGCCTGTTTCCGGTTCCCGCGATGAAGCGGCATCCCTGCCCCCCGTGTTCAGGTTCACCAGAAAGAAACCGTCATTGTCACCGAAATAATCCGCCCTGTCGTTGATGGAAAGGAAGAGCGGTCCGCTCCTTTTCGCTTTGATCTCTGATTCTTTCCCGATGAAAAAGGGATCGCCCCCCTCGCCGATCTTTCCGATGAGGCCGCCGCAGGAACCATCGGGCATCAGGAATTGTTCGGGACGTCCCAGCCTTCTCCTGGGTATGGTGCCGTTTCCATCGGGGGAAACCCTCGGGAGGCGGGGATCCCAGGAAATCTCGCCCGTGGCCTTAAAGGAGAGGAGATCCCCGTTTGTCACGGTGATTTCCATTTTCAACCATTCCCCGCCGGGGGCGGTCCTGGCGGGTACTTTGATCGTACCCGCCAGCTTGGTTGTCGTTGCCTCTATGGCTTTGAATTTCCCGTGATAATAAAGGTAAAGCCCCTTTTCTTCCAGGTTGAACCGAAGTCCCTCCGGATTCAACAGATCGAGCAATACCCGCTCCACTGTCTGATCTTTTATTTGAACCGGATCGATATACCGCCTCCGGCCCGGTTCTGAAAGTCGCTCGGATTTCTTACCAACGTACGGAATCCCGGCTTCATGGCAAGCGGCCTTTACCGCATCCTCGATGCTGAGTCCGCCCGATCCCGAACTGAGATTCATGGACACCTTTTTCTTCAGGAGACCCGAGTAGGGGGAGTCGTCCACTCCATAGGAATCCAGGGGATGGATAAGATCCTCCCGCACCCCTTTAAACCCGAGTTCTCTCGCGGTTTTCCTGATATCCTCGATCAAACTCCGGATATTGTCCGGATCGAAGCCCTCCATCGCAACGGCGAAGGAAATCGTGATATCTCCAGGATTTTCCACGAGGGCGAGGCTCTCCGGTAATTCTTCGAGAGTGACCCTTTCCCCCTCGAAGGCCAGTTCGTTGTCCCCGAGCACGATGCGAACCACCCGGGGCAGGTAATCCCCGGGAACCAGTCCCGTGCCCCCAACCCGGGCCATGGGGAGAAACACCAGGGCGAAAAGAACGAGAAAGCCCCATCCCAGGAGACCGGGCAGGCGTCTTTTCCCTTTCCGGCTCATGATGCTCTCCAGCCGGCCCCGGAGGCGCGTGTTCCGTTCGAAGATCCCCAGAAATCCCAGTGAGTTCGAAAGCCTGCCTTCGGACGCCAGAAGCACCTTGAGAAGCGCCTCCCCGTAATCTTTGGGATTGCAACGGTCCAGGGCGATCGCGGCCTCGTCGCACGCGCATTCCCTCTCGTGACGCACCCGGGAATTGGCCGCCCATACAAAGGGATGGAACCAGAAAAGGCCCTGGGCCAGGAGCTGAACCCACCCCAGGTAAACGTCACGACGGATCCAGTGCATCAGTTCATGAAGGAGCACGTTGTTCAGCTCCTCCCGGGAAAGCTTATCGGGCAGGTTTGCGGGGAGTACGATTTTCTGCCGGAAAAACCCGCAGAGAAAGGGACTCGAGACGCGATCCGAGAGAACCAGTTCCGGGGGATTTGATCCTCCCAGCTTGAGGGCCTGGCGCTCGAGATCCACACGAAGCGGCCCCTCGTCCACGGACCGTGCCAGCTTCAGAATCCGGCAAAGCCAGAAATAACGCACCAGGACAAACCCGATGAACCCGGCCACACCTGCAAGCCATGCGATAAAAAGGAGAGAAGAGAGGCTGAGAGTCTGCCGGGCCGGGGCCGCAACCGTTTGGGAATATTTCGAGGGCTTTTCCTGCATTGAGGAAGGAGTCAAGGGAACTGAAACGGGCGTTTCATGATCACGCGATTTCGAAACAATCGGAGGTGAAGCGGTAGAAGTATCCGGAGCCTTTGAAACCGATTCCACGACTCCCATGCGATTTTGCGAGAGGGATGAAATCCATCCGCGAACAGGATCGATCCCCCAGTTTCCCACTCCCCAACTCGTTCCAATCGAGGGAGGGAGAAATACCTTTACCACCACAAGGAACCAGATGGCGTAACGCCATTTCGGGGGGAGGGAGCGGGCCAGTGCCACCACAAAACCCACGATGATTACGAAAAGCGCCAGTTGCCAGCTGGCCGTACCGATCCAGTTTATCCATCCACCGGACAGGTTTTCCAGGAAAGATATCATGACTTCCTCCTTCCGGCCTGCTCGTTTTTACCGCCGCCCTTTTGATCAAGGAGTTTTCGAAGACGGTTGAGTTCCTCATTCGATAATTCGGTTTTCTCGATAAAGTGAGCGAGGATGGGGGAGAGGGAACCATCCAGGACGCGATCCACGAATCCCCGTACCTCCTTTGATGTGAGCTGATCCCTGGAGAAAACCGGTCGATACAGGTAGGAATTCCCGATCTGTTCATAATCCAGTGCGCCCTTTGCCACCAGACGGGAGAGGAGGGTTTTGACGGTTTTATAGGCCCATCCGTGACCATCGGGCAGGGCGTTGTAAACGTCTCTCGCTGCCATGGGGCCCTCGATCCAGAAGGTTTTCATCACCTCCCATTCCGCGTTGGAGAGTGAAGGGACATTCTCGTGGGATTCATTATGACTCATGTCATTTCGCCTCCGCTATAATTTACAGGGATAGTCAATAGATTACATTTGTAATCTTTGTCAACAAAAAAAACATTCGCATCATTATTTTTTATCCATTGACCATTCAGCCTCTTCCAAAAGCATCAGGGTAACAAAACGAGTGTCTGGATCTTTTCTTCAAATCCTGTCATCCAATCCGGAAATTTCCCGTCAATATCAAAAATGGGGGGATGTATTTATGAATAGATATACTTTTGTAATCATGGTTTTTTGCCTGGTTCCTGTTTTTTCTTCCTTTTCATCCACGATTTCGGTTGGTCCGGCGGGAGATTTCACCAGGATCCAGGAGGCTGTCGATGCCGCGGAAGAGGGCGATGAAATTGTCGTTTCCAAGGGTACATATAACGAAAATATTCTTCTCTCCGGAAAAAATATCATTCTTCGAAGCACCGATCCCCTCGATCCTTCCATTGTGGAATCCACGATCATCGATGGAACCAGCTCCGGTTCCGTGGTGACCTTTTCCGGCTCGGAGGCCACAAGCTGCGTGCTTTCGGGCTTCACCATCATGAACGGCCTTGCCTGGCAGGGGGGCGGGATCAACGGGGAGAACTGTAACGCCACCATATCCCACAATATCATCACGTCCAACACCGTAGAGGACGATTATAACCTTCTCGCATCGGGAGGCGGGATCTTTTTGTGCCATGGATCGATCCGGAACAACCGGATCGTTTATAATCGATGCAAGGGTGATAATTCAATGGGGGGCGGCGGCCTTATTTTCTGCAATGGACGGATCGAGAACAACCAGATCATGGAAAACCGCTCCGATTCCTTTGGGGGCGGAGCCAGGGAATGCAACGCCCTTTTCCTCGATAACGTCATTTCCGGGAACGTCGCCGGGTACGGAGGGGCCCTTTACTTTTGTCACGGAACCCTCATGAACAACACGATCCACGGCAACCGCTCCGAAAAGGAGGAAGGGGCACTCTCCTTTTGTTCCTGTTTCATCTCGAACTGCATCATATGGGGAAACGGCGAGGGGCAAAACGGTCAGATTTCAGGAAGCTCCACTCCTTTTTATTCCTGCATCCAGGGATGGCAGGGGGGCGGGAAAGGAAACATATCCGACGATCCACTTCTTGCCGATCCTGATCGCGGCGACTTTCACCTCCTGCCCGGCTCCCCCTGTATCGACTCCGGGTATTCATACTACCTTCATGGAGATTATATCGCGGATATTGACGGGGAAAGCCGCCTGGCCGGGACATCCACGGACATGGGATGCGACGAGGCAGCGAGCATGCCGGACACGGACGGCGATCTCCTCCCCGACAGCGAGGAGCAGACCCGGGGTACGTTCAAGGATAACCGCGATACGGACGGCGACGGCCTGATGGACGGCCCTGAAGTCATCCGGGGGACGAATCCCACGATTGCCGACGCCCCTCCCGGTATCTCCATTCCCCTGGATTACAGTGATCCCCAGGAGGCGGTTTTTTGCGCATTTCCCGGGGAAACCGTGATCTTTGAACCCGTCGTCCACGAGGCCAATCTTCTCATCCCAGGGAAAAACATCCACATTACAGGATCGGATCCCGGAAACACAGAGATCGTGGAAAAAACCATTCTGGACGGCAAAAGCCTTTCCAGTGTGATCACGCTCGAGGGTTCCGAGGATGAAACCTGCGTGATCGAGGGATTAACGATCACGGGCGGCGATTCCTTTCGGGCGGGCGGCATTTTTGGAAACGGGGCAGAACCCACGATAAGTCAGAATATCATTACCACCAATACCTGCCTTCCCCCGATCGCTTTTCCCCACGTGGGAGGCGGGATCTCCAGTTGTGACGGCTTTGTAATAAACAACCTCATTACAGGGAATACCGCCCTGGCCGGCGGGGGGCTTTCCAAATGCAACGGGAGGATCACATCCAATACCATCACGAATAACACTGTAACCAAAAGGGGAGGCGGCATTAGTTTATGCAACGGGCAGATCGACCATAACACTATTTCGAACAATACGGCTGATGTCGGTGGTGGGATTTATTCCTGCAGGGCCACGATTCAAAATAACCGGATCTTCGATAACGCGGCAACACAAAGAGGGGGCGGATTAAACGGCTGCCGGGGTTTGATCTTGAATAATCGCATTTACAACAATGAGTCGGACCTCACCGGGGCAGGACTGGACAATTGCGGATGGCTCCTGGCCAATAACCTGATTCATCATAATCGCAATACCAGTTCCAGTGGAGGGGGAGGCGTCGAATCCTTCTCGGGAATCCTCCTGAACAACACCATTTACGGTAATGCCTCCGGGGGTAAGGGGGGAGGCCTCTATCGTTGCAGGGGGATCATCGCCAACTGTATTATCTGGGGCAACCAGGCTCCTGATTCACCCCAGATATACGACGGGGGATGGGTCACCCATTGTTGCGTTCAGGATTGGGAAGGGGTGGGGGACGGGAACATTTCGTCGGTACCCGGTTTCCTTGATGAGAAAAGAGGGGATTACCACCTTCAGTCCTCCTCACCCTGTATCGACGGCGGGTTTCTTTTCCTCCTTCAAGGCGATTATATCGCCGATCTCGATGGCCATCTCCGGATCAGTGGGGGAATCCCCGACATGGGGTGCTTCGAATGGGGCGCCCTTCCCGACAAGGACGGGGACCTTCTCGCCGACAACGGGGAATCGAGCCATTCCACGGATCCGGAGAATCCCGATACGGACGGCGACGGCCTGGCCGACGGCATCGAGCTTCTGAGGGGCACTCTTCCCGATTTCAGAAACGATCCCCCCGGCCTTTCCATACCCGGGGACTTTTCCACCATCCAGGAAGGCCTTTTTCATGCCTTCCCCGGGGAAAAGATCACGGTCAAACCGGGGACACACAAGGAAAACATCTGCTTTAACGGGAAAAACATCCAGCTTACGGGGGAAGATCCCTCGAATCCTGAAACCGTGAAATCCACGGTTGTCCATGGTCGCGATATCTTCTCCACGGTCTATTTCTCGGGAAGGGAGGAGGAAACCTGCATTCTCGAGGGGGTCACCATCACCGGGGGTGCGGCCTTTTCCGGAGGCGGCATTCAAGGCAATCACGCTGAGGCCACCATCCGGAGAAACCGCATTGTCGGAAACGCGGCCGGCTACTGCGGCGGCGGCATCGATGGAATCTGTGGATTGATCGACGCGAACCTGATCAGCGACAACACGGCTGAATTTGGAGGCGGGCTTTCGAACTGCCCCAAAATCATCCAGAACAACATGATCGTCGAAAACGCGGCGGAAAAATACGGTGGTGGGATTTCTTCCTGTCACGGCTGGATCCTCAACAACACTTTGGTGGACAACACGGGGCGCGATTATTCCGCCATGTATAACAGCGGCTCTTTCATTCGAAACTGCATCATATGGAGCAAGGTCCCTGTGGAATCTCTGGTGGACTCTTCAGGAGAGATCTCCTATTCCTGCATCATGGACTGGGGAGGGGGAGGCGAGGGCAATTTCTCCGACCCCCCCTGTTTCGTCGATCCGGAAAAGGGAGACTACCAGCTTCTTTCCTACTCCCCCTGTATAGATGCGGGGGGAAGCATGGATCATTTCCCCGCAATCTTGGGGATCGACTTAACCTCTGACTTCGAGGGCGATCCCAGGCCATTCAACAGTACAGAGGAACCCCGCGGCGACGGCTCCGACATGGATATCGGTGCGGATGAATTCTCGGGAACCGTTCCCACACCATCGCCCACTCCCACCCCCACACCCCAGCCCACTTGCGTGCTTCATGTTCCCGATGAATATCCCACGATCCAGTCCGCGATCGATAACTCTGGAGACGGCTGCCTGATCGTGGTCTCTCCTGGAATCTACCGGGAAAACATCCAATTTGGAGGAAGGAACATTATTCTTCGCTCCGATGATCCTTCCAGCACGGAAACGATCAACTCCACCATCATTGACGGTGAAAGGCGGGACGCCGTGGTCAGCTTTTCCGGGAACGAGGGCACCAGCTGCGTTCTTGCCGGTTTCACGATTCGAAACGGAAAGGGGATTAACTCCGGTGGGATCGACGGCAACTGGTGCCGGGCCACAATCCTGAAAAACCGCATCGTTTACAACCAGGGGAACTGGTGCGGGGGAGTGGCCCGGTCAGACGGATTGGTGGAGTCCAATTACATTGCCTGGAACGAATCTCCCATTGCCGGCGGGGTCGGCTCCTGCAATGGAAGCTTAAGGGGAAACGTCATTTCCCTGAACAGGGGACGCATGGCGGGCGGGATCATGTACTGCGACGGCCTCATCGAAAACAATACCATTTACAGTAACGTTTCAGACGATCCCCATGGGGGTGGCGCCGGTGTTTACAGATGTGATGGAACCATCCGGAACTGCATCATTCGGGGAAACATTCCGAAACAGCTGGATAATTTCACAGATCCGGTCTATACCTGCCTCGAGGGGGAGCGGATCAGCAATGTTTACGGAAATATCAACGTGGATCCCCATTTTCTGAATTCCGATATCGGAGATTTCCGGCTGGGCGACGGTTCCCCCTGCATTGACGCCGGGCATCCCGCCCCCTGGTTCTCAGATGCCCTTTTTCCCCCGGGAAAGGGGCTGGCAAGAAACGACTTGGGGGCCACGGGGGGTGCAGGGAATTTCAACTGGGGTTCGGATAAGAAAGCGATCTCACTGGAAATCCTCCAGGGATTTCAGGAAGCGACTCCGGAGCTGAGGGATTTTACCGATACCAATGGAGACGGAATCCTGGACGTTGCGGATCTGGTCAGATCCCCGGCTCCCTAGTTCGGTTCACCATAACTCAACGATTATTGAACTTTTTTTCCCTTCTCCATTGTTCGAGTTCTTTTCTCAAAGGGAGCCAATACTCTCTGTCTTTTTTCTTTACCTGAATTTCCTCAAGAATGAGTTGTTTTTCCAGTTTTTCCATTTCCCCTGTGAGGGCAAATTTTAAAAGGTGTCTTTCTCGCGATATTTCCTGACAGATACCCGGCATTTCAGAAGCCATATCAACAAGAAAAGAGGGTGTTCTGCACTCGCGAAACCAGAATCGAACCTGTTTTTCCGTGGGATTATCCCGGAAATGGTTTATATCTACTTCAATAAGTCGGCGTATCATTGGCCAATCCTTATCCCGTTGTGTTTTCTTGGATTGAACCAGGTCGGGGAGAGAAAGAAGGCCGATTTCGCCGATTTCAGGGAGTCTGACTACAGTTCTTCGTTGCCAGAGATTCGAGAAATCTAAACATCCACGCATTTTTGTCATAAGGTCTATTCTCAGTCCCTCCGTCTCCGGGGTATGACAGCGAAAATGGCAGGCATGCCCTCGAATCAAGGCATCCGGATCAAGATGGGGAAAGAAGACTTGCTCGGCGTTGAGATCTTTCAGCGTTTTTTTCAGGAGTACCAGGTTTTCTGGTGAGATGCCGATCGAAAGATCAAGATCGCGGCTAAATTCCGCCGCGCCGTATAAAATACACGCTTGACCTCCCATCAGGAGGAACCGCACGCTGGAGTTCTGGAAAATCGAAAGGGCTTTGTGAATCGGGTTGGGGATCAAAAGAGCCTCCCAAACTGAGATAAACGGCCCAGATCTTACCGCTTTCCACGAAACGCTGAGCGGGCGTCATACCCGCCCATTCCTCTTCTTCCGTGAGATTATTATTTCGTTTTATCATCCCGGGATACGAACGTCTTCAATTGAAATATACTGTATATACTCAATCCATATTTCTTGTGTCAACGCGAAAGGGGGGTATGGAACTTTGCCCTCCCTCCTTCATCTTTTTCTTGCATTTTTTCACGCTTTTCTGGCAGTTTCTCATTTGCATTTTGAGAATCAAAAATGAAGGAGGAAAAATCTAATGTTGATTGAGAATCGCCGGAGAATCATTGCCGTTTTGCTTTCTGCATTCTTCTGTCTTGCCATAACGGCCCTTTCCCACCCCCCCGTCGAGGTGACGGTCAAGTACCGACCGAAGGAGAAGCAGATTATCACCATCGTGGTTCACAGGGTCAATAACGTAAAAACCCACTATATCAAGAGCCTGACCTTCATGGTGAACGGGGAAACGATCGGTGTGAAGGAATACAAGGAACAGCCCGATAAAGAGGGCTTCGAATGCAAATGGAAGCTGGATCGGGAGTTGAAAAACGGAGATAAGATCGAAGTCAGGGCGGATTGCAATAAGAAGGGAAGCATCACCGGATTCTATCAGTATAATACGGCCCCCCCGAAACCCTCGAAAAGGATCCATGAACTGGCCGTGGAAGAAAACAGGGCGTCCGTTCTCCTGAAGCTCGGAACCAAGGCGCCGGACTTCATCCTGCACGACCAGGACCTGAAAACGTACCACCTGAAGGATTTCAAAAACAAGAAGAACGTTGTGTTGGTGTTCTATCCCGGTGATGACACCCCCGGCTGCACCAAACAGCTGTGTGCGATCCGGGACGACTTTCCCAGATTTAAAGATGCCGATACCGTCATCTTTGGAGTGAATCCCCAGAGCGCCGATTCCCACAAGGGTTTCATTAACAAAAACGACTTCCCCTTTCCCCTGCTTGTGGACAGCAAGGGCAATGTGGCCAAGGTATACGGTTGCTGGAAGGAGGAAAAGATCATCCGGACCGTGTATGCCATCGATAAAAATGGAAAGATTGTTTTCGCGAAGCGAGGCATGCCGAAAAACGCGGAAGTCATGAAGGCCCTTGGAATCAAGCTCACAAAATCCGAGATCAAGGCGGAAAAGAAAAAAGAGAAGACCCCCGCCCCAGAAAAAGTGAAGACGGAAGAGAACAAAAAGGAAAAACCGGGACCGGCGGAAATGAATAAGGAAGATGAGGAAAAGGAAGCCAGGGGCAAGAAAAAATAACACCCTGCTCCCCATTTTCTAATCGGGTCGGGTGCGATTTTTCCGTTATTTCAATCGATGCAAGTCGATCCGGCGGTCAATCATTTTCCATTTCGACCGTTACGGCATATCCCCGGAAAAGATGTTTTAACTGGAAGGCCCACCAGGTTTCCAATCCGAAATCCGGTTCCCCGATAAGGACCTTGTCCGGTTCTCCCGGTTTTCTTCCCAGGTAAACCACGTCGTGCATCACTCCGGGCGTCCACTGGTATTTGCCTGCCAGATCCCTCTCGATTTCATTTTTCGGATCGCGCTTTTCAAGCCCTACGGTTACGATACAATCCCCGGGAAAATTGAGAAGTTCACCACTGTCCATCCTGCGAATTCTGACTTTCCCCTTTTTCCCGCTCTCATCCAGAAGGATCTTCAAGGCCCGGTATTCTCCCAGGGTTCGCGTTCCAATTTTCTTCCGGGTCAGTGCCAGGCGGGCCACTTCGGTTTCCGTAACCGAAATGCCATAACGTCCGAGTAGTGTGACGCATGCGGCCGCGGAGCAGGTGTCAAGTGACGATTGACGGCAGATGCCGTTTTCGTCGATCCTGAGATCCCCCGTATGGGCCGATGGAAGAAAGTAGTAATAGAAAGGGTAAAGGGAGAGAAGGAAAAGTAGGGAAAGGAGCACTGAGAGCCTGATTCTTTGAAAGCGGTTTTTCCCGAAATGAAAGGCTGATGGCCCGATAAGTACCACAGCCAAAGGATACCAGTTCGAGTAAAAGATGACAAAGGAAAAGGGGAAGAGCCTTGTGAAGATATCCGGTCGGAAGTTCAGGAAGTATCCCAGAGCTCCCACCAGGAATGCTACTGAGATGGCACAAATCCGTGCCCCGCGCCCTTTCTTTGCCAGATAAAACCCCAGACCGAAAAACCCGGCGACGAGAACAATATTCAGTATCATGTGGATCGCGGGCATTTATAAATGCTCCCTTTATGAAGAAGACTTATAATGTGTCTCTTCGGTTTGGAGATGTTGAGAAGGATAATTGGTTTACCGGTTCAGGATGGTTTTGATGATTTCCGCTGCGGCATCGGGACGGGCGTTTCTCGCCGCGGCTTCCCCCATTTCTTTCAGGAGCCCCGGAGATTTCAGGATCTTTTTCAGGCGATACTCCAGCTCCATGGGATCGTTGGCCTTGACCCCCGCCCGGATGTCCGTGACATAATCGGCGTTGCGATCCTCCTGGCCCGGAATGGGATGGATCATGATCATGGGGAGTTTCATGGTCATGCTTTCCGCCACGGTGAGCCCCCCCGGTTTGGTAACGATCAGGTCGCTCATTGCCATGAGTTTTTCCACGAAATCGACGAATCCGAAGGTTTTAACCGAGAGGTTTTCCGGAATGTCCAGATTTTTGAGTTTCTTCATAAGTTTGGTATTGCGCCCGGTCGCCAGCAGCACTTGAACGGGCTTTTCCTCACGGGCGATCTGGTCGAGGAGGTTTTTCACATGCCTTGTCCTGATGCCTCCCGCCATGAGGAGAATGGTCAGTATCTCCGGTTTCAGCTGAAACTCTTCACACAGTTTGCCTCGTTCCCAGGTACGGTTGAACACCGGATGGATGGGGATTCCGGTAACGTGAATCCGGTCTGGATCCACGTCCCAACGGCTGAGTTTGTGGGCCACGAGGTCCGTGGCTGCGAAATACCCGGCCATTCCAGCGGAAAGCCACATGTTATGAATATCAAAGTCCGTCACGACACAGTAAACCGGAATGCTTAACTTTTTTTTCTTGAGGTAACGGGTCAGGACCGGCGGGGGGAGAAAGTGGGTGCTGATAATCGCGTCGGGCTTTTCATTTTTCACCAGTGCCAGGAGCTTTTTCCCGCTGAATCCCTGCCAGCGGCGAAGGACCTTTGTATAAAAGGAAAAGGCGCTGGTCTCTTCGTCTGTGAGGTCGTACATGTATCCCCACAGATGGGGGGCGCGGTTGGAAACCCGGGAATAGCCGTCGGCGATAAATTTCCGGAAGGTCTTCGAGGAATAGTTCAGGGCATCCACGTTCAGGACTTCTACCTCCGGAGCCACCAGGTGAAATGTTTCCTCGAGGGCCTGAGCCGCACGGGTGTGTCCCGTTCCCGCGGATACCGATATGATCATGACCTTTTCCACCATGGCAAGCGATTTCGTATCCAAATGAGCCCGGACTGTCAAGTTCATTGACACATTCCGTTCGGGTGTTTTTTTGTTGTACATCCCTCAACGGAATGTATGGTTTCTTTCAAAAACCAATGGAGGGAAAAGATGAAAAAGTACTTTTTGTTCCTGATCGTTTCATTCCTTTGCTTTTCGTGTTCCACGACCGGCGATATGGCATCCATTGGTTCCATGGATGAGATCTCCCTGGTCAGGCTTGATCCTGGAACGGCTCAAAAGGAGGAAGATTCGCAGTTGCTCTGGTTCGACGCGAAAAACCTCTCCATCGAGGGCAGGGTATGGTCGGATACCGCCGAATTCTATAATCGCCTTCCCTCCAGGGTCGAGGGGAAAGTCACGAAAAACGTCTGGAAACTCAGCAAACATACCGCCGGTATCTGTGTCCGGTTCGTGACCGATTCGAAACAGATCGGGGCCATCTGGGACGGTGGCTCTGCCATGTATCACATGGCCGCAACCGGGAACAGCGGCCTGGATCTCTATGTCCGTAAAAAGGAGGGATGGATTTTCTGCGGGGTGGGAAAACCGAATAAAGAACGAACAACGCGAATCCTGTCCAGGGGCCGCCCGGGAAAACCGGAGGAATACATCCTTTATCTTCCACTTTATAACAAGATCACGGAACTCAAGATCGGGATCGAGGAGGGGGCATTCCTGGCTCCCGCGCCCCCACGCCCCCTGTACAGAAAACCCATCGTCTTTTACGGCACTTCCATCACCCAGGGGGGATGCGCCTCCCGGTGCGGCATGTGCCATACGGCCCTTGTGGGTCGCTGGCTGGACCGTGAAGTCGTCAACCTCGGATTCTCCGGGGCCGGAAAAATGGAAGCCGTGATGGCAAATCTCCTCGGGGAAATCGATGCCTCCCTTTACATCCTGGAATGTCTCCCCAACATGACCCCCGACATGATTCGCAAGCGTTATGTGCCATTTGTCCATATCCTCAGGGAGGCCCGCCCCGAGACCCCCATTCTCATCGTGAAAAGTCCCCTGGGCGGGAGGGAGAGCGGGAACAACCGGGCCCTCGAGGAAGTCATCGGGATATTGCAATCGGAGGGCGTGAAAAACCTTCACATCCTGGAAGGCGAAAACCAGCTGGCCGGAAGGGAAAACGGAACCGTGGACGGCGTCCACCCCACGGACCTGGGCTTTTTTCGGATGGCGGAGATATATGAACCGGTTCTGAGAGGGATCCTGGGGGATTAGTTTCCTACCGTTGAGACATCTCCGCGATTTGCGATCATAATACAAACACGCCAGGGGACACAAGAGAGGAAAGAGTCACAGAGATGGTTTAACCGATAACCGCGATTCTTTTCTGTTGCGGGCGATGACTCCCTTATCGTGTTCCATAGAGACTGCGATCGTCTTTTGTTATTCCTACAATTGATAAAAAAAGATGTCAGCCGCGAAAGGGCGCAAAATACGCAAGAGACAGGGAACAAATCACGGGAATAATTCCCCTGTATATTTAAGGCTCCTTATCCTAGATTTATAGAGACTGATTCCAGATTCAAATAATCCCCCGTTCCTCTCCTCCAATCATCCGGGGATCAATCCCCCAGGAGGCGTTCAAGGATCTGATCCGCGCTTTCCCGGGCCAGGCGGCCGGAGCGGTTGGAGAAGATCACCAGGGTCAGCCGTTTTGCGGGCACTCGTCTCACGGCCGAGTTGAAACCGCACGTGCCGCCGTCGTGCCCTGTTACGCGATATCCCCTCACCCTGGAAAGCCGCCACCCGAAACCGTATGAAATCAAAGCCCCGCTCGAAAGCCGTCCGGGCCTGAAGGCCTCTGCCAGGGTTTTCTTTTTCACGAGTTTTTGACCGTAAAGGGCCTGATCCCAGCGAAAATAATCCATCACCGAGGTATAGATCCCGCCGTCCCCGAGGACCTTGCTCGTGCGGCTCTGGTCCGCGAAAACGAAGCCTGCTTCGTTTTCACTGTAACCCCAGGCCCGGTTTTTGACATCTGTGACCCCTTCCCGGTGAACGATGCTTCCCTTCATTCCGAGCGGTTTGAAGATGTGGATTTCCGTGAAATCGGGAAAGGCTTCGCCCGAGGCCTCCTCCACGATGAGAGCCAGGAGGGCGTAACCCGAATTGCTGTAACGGTACTGTGTGCCCGGGGTGAAATACGTGCCGTGCTGTGTTTTGAGGAGACGGAGCACGTCGCGATCCCGGATCGTACCCTTAAAATCCTCCGGGATGATCTCTTCATAATTCACAAGGCCCGAGGTGTGAGTCAGGAGTTGTCGTATCGTGATTTCCCGACCGGCGGGCGGGAAATCGGGAAAGAAACGCACCAGGGTATCATCGAGGGAGATCTTTCCTCCCTCCTTCAACATCATTACGGCCATGGCGGTGAATTGCTTGGTGACGGATGCGATGCGGAAATTGGTCAGTTCATTCACGGGAACGCCCTTTTTCAGATCGGCGAGGCCATAGCTTTTTTTAAAGGCGATCGTCCCCTCCAGGAACAGGGCCGAGGCGGCTCCGGGAACAATCTTTTTCCCAAAGGGATCTAAAAAGCGATCGAACAAGTGTTCCATTCGGCTATCCCCCTGAAGAAAAAAGTGGGCCGGTGAAAAACGCACCGGCCCGGTTATCATATCAGGAACTTCTATTCGTAATAGATCCAGCATTCGGGATGGGCTTTGAGAAAGGGACCATGGAAATGGTAGATGTAAGCCACCCCGGCATCGGATTTATCATCTACTTCCTCACCTGTATCCCCTGCCACAAGATCGCCGAGACTGTTGCCGTTCGCATCGGTAATGCCCCCGACATCGTAGGGGAAGTCGCTGTAGAATCCTGCATGGGTTGGGGAAATGGAGAAAAGGACGCGGCCCGTTCTTCCACTGAAAATAATAACGCGGCCGTAATACAACCAGTTCGGCGAGCCGACGATGATTTCACCCAGTCCGTCGCCATCGATATCGTTAACCCCGGCAATGGAATCGGCGAAGCTGCCCCCGCCGCCTTCCTCGGGACGGTGAAGGGTGTAGATCAGGCTCGCATCCGCACCGCTGAAAACATACACCACGTAAGGATCCTGTTCTGTGGTGGAGACGATAATATCGCCCAGTCCGTCGCCGTCGACATCGGGAACCCCGGCCACGTTTTCGCCGAAATTGCCCCAGTTTTCTGGATCGGGCGAGGTGATGGTGTGAATCAGGGCGCTTGTGAAGCCGTCGAAAACATAAACGCGGCCCGACTCTGTATATCCCGAAATATCTTCCTCATCCGCTCCCACAATGATGTCGCCGTAGCCGTCGCCGGTTAAATCCGGCACCCCGGCAACCGAACCGCCGAACAGACCCCAGTACTGCTTGTTGGGGGACTCGATTTTCCAGATCTGGCTTCCAGTGGCGCCGTCGAACACGTAAATGCGACCCGCCCGGTCAAGATATCCCGGCAGGTCCTCGGCCGGTGAACCCACAATGACATCTCCCCGACCGTCTCCGTTAAGATCCGATACTCCGGACACGGACCAGCCGAAATTGATCACGTCGGTTTCGTCGGAGGTGAAGGTATGAAGCACGTTTCCTGTCTGGCCGCTGTATAGGTATACCAGGCCGGATGCATCCGGTTCGGAGGAAAGGTTCTCGTTTTCTCCGGAGACCAGGATGTCTCCCCGACCGTCTCCGTCGGCATCCGGAACACCGGCCACGTCCCAACCGAAATAACCGTAGTTCTGATCATTGGGGGAAACCAGTTCCCCCTCACAGGCGCCTGTTTTACCGTTGAAGATATAAGCTGCTCCATTCCAGTCATAACTTTCCCTGTAGCACCCCACCACCACGTCGTCGCATCCGTCGCCGGTAAAATCGGGAACTCCGTCAACGGCGTTTCCGAATTCCGCCCAGGTGCTGGGATTGGGAGATTGAATCTGGGTGGTTGTGTAATCCCCGGGTGTCGGGCTCGGAGTTGGTGTTGGGGTAAATGTCGGGGTCACTGACCCCGCCACATTCACATGGCGATACTTTTTGAAAAGCCCGTCAACATAATCCACCACCTCTACGGTTATGGTCAATTCCTGCCCCGGGGTGACGCTGTAGGGGACATTATAGGTAAAGTACTCCGTAACGGTTGTGGTTGGGGGATAGGCATTGTAGGTTTGTGTTTTTTTGGTGTCGCCATCACCCTGGGAAGAGATGGATTGTATCCCGGCCACGGAATTATAGGCATACACCACAACTGACACGGCCTGGCCGGGATTCACGGTACTGCCTTCAGAGGGTTGCACGATGGTGAAATCCACCAGTTTTTCCTGCTCTTTTGCCTGGAGACTGGAAAGGCAGAGAAATAGAACCAGACAAAACAGACCAATGGATATTTTTTTCATTTTTTGAACTCCTTTTGATATTTCTCTCAGGATTTCCCCGTTCTCTCTTCTTTTCATACAGAATGGCACCACCCCCCACATGAGTATTTATCTGATTTTAAACAAAAATCTTTCCCTCTCTGAAAAAAACCTTCGCACCCCCCTCTTGAAGAGCAAAGACCAATCAAAGACAGGAGGATGCCCTTTCCATGGCATCCGGATATTTATCCTCCTTTTGGAAATCTGGTGTTGTCAACCGGAAAATATCACAAGTCACCCGCAGGTATTGAGCCGGGATCGGGCTTTCCCAAATTGCGATCTTTATTTCGTTTCCTTTTGGGGAGGGGACGGTCGATGTTTTCCGTCATGGAGGGATCCCTTTTTCATCCGCTGATCCATATACTGCTCAACCTGTGCGAAAATCTCGTCGATTCTCTCCATGGGGGGGAGAACCTCCCTGATGCGCTCGAGATATTTCCTCTCTCGAACCCGCCGGAAGGTGGGGATGAAATTGATATCGTATATCCAACCCAGCTGGAGGAGCTTGAAATCGTTCAGGGTTTTCAGATGATGGATGGAAACAATGCGACCTTTCTTGAGGTCGTCACAAACCTCATCCGAGATTTCGGGAAGGTCGGGAAGGCCGTATTCGATGACGTGATTTCTTTCCGGGTTGGAACGATGGTAGTATTCGAGCACAACGCGCCATATGTCGAGTTTATCCGCATCGCGAAGAAGCCTGGTGAAAAAGAGGCACTCCTTTGATTCCTCCCCGGGAAGGGAGGCTCTGTTGTGGTAGGAAACGACCCGAAGGATCATGTCCCTGGCTTCATCGTCTAGAGGGATCAGTGCTTTTTCCCTCTGGAGGATCTCCACTCCGAGCAGGGCATGATCCACGGAATCCACATCCACAAAGGTCTGGTACTCGGCATATTGTTCGAAGCGCCCGATATCATGGAACAGTGCGGCGATTTCGGCAAGGCAAAGTTCCCGGTCCTCCAGTCCCAGTTCGCGACCCAGCTCCACGATCTCCCTCGAGACCCTGTTTGTATGCCCCTGTTTCAACAGGGCGTTCTTTCGCAGGTCGTCGCTTCCGGTCAGGAACCGTTCCACGTAATCGAAAAACCATTTCCGGAATTTCCGGACCATTTCTTTGGTGAGAGTTTCCATGAAATATTATGTGCCGGTTGAAACCGGCATGATAAAGTTACAGGAGTTTATCGGCGCCGGAATAGACCTCTTCCACGTGGAGTACCGCCGCGGCGAGCCCCGGCATTTTTTCATCCAGCCACCTTTTCATATCATCAAAGATTTCGCCCTCTTTTTCATAGGAGAGGGTTCCCTTGACCTGAAAGGCCCTGGAGTTCTTGTCGATATAAAGGATGGAGGCCCGGCTTCCGGAGAGGATATTGGCGCGGGTTTTCTGGAAATAATTATCGGCCACAACCAGTTTATCCTCACTGAATTTTTTCACGCATGTGGCATAAATCGCGTTCGGCGCCCCGTCTGGATCCACTGTTGTCAGGACGATCGGGCCTTCCCGTTCTTCCCAGGCCCGGCTGGCCGTTTCCGGTAAATCTGGCATAAAATGTCCCCCTTTATTATTTTATATGTTTCGAGTTTCAAGGGTATATGAAAGATAAGACAGGAAACCGTCGAGATCGAAGTTGCAAGGATAAAGTTCAAACCTTTGTTTCTTCGAGTGTTTTATTGATCTGTTCGATCAACGATTCGTAGTCTTCCGGGGTATCGGGGAGAACAACCCTGCCGTAGACGTCGCGTTTGACGTTGGTAATCCCCGGAAACTTTTTTTCCACTTCTTTTAAAACCTGCTCCTGGGTTTCCACCTTGTTGACCAGTTTCATGGCCTTGCCCATCAGCTCCTTGTGTTGAAGGGCCTGTTTGATGGTGACCACGAGATCGGTGATATTGCAGGGTTTCATGAGAAAGCGACTGATGGCGCCTTCATTGATGGCCTCCACAGCCACCTCGAGCGTGGCTTTGCCGGTGAGCATGAACCGAACCGTGTCGGGATACTTATCCTTTACCCTCGCCAGGAGTTTCGTGCCGGTCATGCCGGGCATGTCCTGATCGGAAACCACCACGTCGATCTTCTCATTCTGGAGCATTTCCAGGGCTTCCTCGCCGGATGTGGCGGTGTGGATTTCAAAATCCTCCTTGCGAAGGGAACGCCTCAAAGCCGAAAGCACGTTTGGTTCGTCGTCAACAAGTAAAACTTTGTATGCCATGAAAGATTTCTCCTTTCCCAGAGTAATGATATGATCCTATACAGGTTCTATGATCTGATCACAACAACAAATAACATGTGGCCGGGGAAATTGCGGATTCCGGCCTCAGACGTTGGTCCATTTCCCAATTTTGTCCCCCCACTCTGTTCCAAGGGCCTGTTCGAGGTTCCCGCCATGGCCCATGATATTGGAGGCGAAAACGGCGATGCGGGGGCTGAACACCTCTCCTTTCCCCGGGGGGTGATGATGATCCGCAACAGCCTTCACAATGGGTTCAGGCAACCCCCAGAGCCCCAGCAGGAAGGCTCCCGCCTCGGCATGGGAGGCCTCGAATGAGCGTTTCTCCTGTTTTGGCATGCTGGAGGGGTCGTCGCGCGCCAACTTTTTCAGGGAGTCGTATTCATCCGGAAGGATCTGTGAAAACACCAGTTTTCCGACATCATGAAGGAGTCCGGCAATGTAACAGAAATCCACGGTTTCGGTATCCGCCTGCTCGGCCAAAGCGATTTTCCGGGATGTGTCCCCCACCAGAATGCTGTGTTCCCAGAGGGGCTCGAGCTGAAAGCGCTCGATCTCCTCTCCGGCCATGGGAAAGAACACCTCGATTTTCATGGCAAGGTCGTGGATGATCTCGATACCGGCGAATTCCGCGGCTTCCGCCGGGCTGCTGACATGATGTCTCCTCCCGAGAAAGGGAGAATTCACCAGCTGGAGGAGCTTGGAGCTCATCCCGATATCTTTATTGATGATTTCACCGAGCTTCTTTGTGGTGACGTCCGGAGTCACAATGAGTTCCATCACCTCTCCATAAATCGCGGGCAGGGAGGGAATCGCGCCCAATTGGGAGATCAGGCGTTTCAGTTTCTCCGAGGATATCAGCTCGAAGTGGGAAAAAAGGCGGGAGAGGGTGGTTTTCAGGATCTCCGCATCGCAGGGTTTGGGAAGATACTGGTGGATGAGGCCCACGGCCTCGAGCATGTCCTTTTTGTCCGCTGTTCCGGAGAGAACCAGCCGGGCGGTCATGGGATAGCGCTTTTTCACTTCGGTGAGGAACTCGAAACCGCTCATACCGGGCATTCGGATATCGGAAACCACCGCATCGAAGGTTTTATCGAACATCATATCCAGGGCATCGCCGCCCCCCGGAGCAAACGATATGTCCCACTCCCGTCGCATGGAACGCAGCATCCGGCGCAACCCCTGGAGAACGTTTACCTCGTCGTCAACAAACAGGATGCTTCTCATTTCTTTCCTTTCCATTCGTAAGTTTTTCCTCAGGCCGGCTCCGAGTCCTCCTCTTCTGTTATGGGGAGTCGGATGATGAATGTGCTGCCTTCTCCCTCTTCGGTCTCGAGGGTGATCGTGCCCCCATGCTTTTCCACGATCACGTTATGGGAGATCGCCAGTCCCTGGCCGGTTCCCTTTCCGACCTCTTTGGTGGTGAAAAAGGGCTCGAAGATCCGGCTTTTGATCTCCTCCGGGATTCCCCCGCCCGTATCGGAGATCCTGATCTCTGCGTGATTGCCGTCCCTTCGGGTGGATATGGTGATGGTTCCCTTTTTCTGGGGGTTGTCACCAAGAACCCCCTCGATGGCATGGGCGGAATTGACCACCATGTTGAGGATGACCTGGTTGAACTCCCCTGGTAGGCAGGGAACAAGGGGGAGGGAGGGATCGAAGTCCATGTTCATATCAGCCACGTATTTCCATTCGTTGCGTGCCACAGTGATGGTGCTTTCGATGGCCTTGTTGAGATCAAGTGGGGTTTTTTCCTCGGAGCCGGGGTGGGAGAATTCCTTCATGGCCCGGACGATTTTCGCCACGCGTTCCACGCCCTCTATGGATTGCTTTACGGCCTGTGGCACCTCTTCCAGGAGGTATTCCAGATCCGCCCCCTCGACGGCCTCTTCCACCTTTTTCACGAGATCGGGCAGCTGGTTTGTCGTTTTCAATTCGGCCAGGACCTTTTCGTGCTCCCGGAGAATAGAGGTTAAATCGGCGAAACTGTCCTTCAAAAACCTGATGTTATCACCGACATACTGGGTGGGGGTATTGATTTCATGGGCGATCCCGGCTGCAAGCTGCCCGATGGCCTCGAGCTTCTGAGCCTGGCGGAGCTGCATTTCCAGGAGCACTTCCTGGGAAACGTCGCGCCCCACGGATACATAACTGATCATGATGCCCGAGGAGTCCCGAACCGGGGAAATGGTGACCTCCTCCTCGTAAAAACTCCCGTCCTTTTTCTGGTTGGTGCAACGGCCCGTCCAAACCTGTCCGCTCCAGAGGGTTTCCCAGATTTTCCGGTGGAAGTCCTTATCCTGATTCCCCCCCAGGAGGGTGCATAAATTCTGACCCACGGCCTCTTCCCGGGAATATCCCGTGACGCGTTCAAAGGCGGGATTGGTATACTCGATCACGCCGTCGGTGTCTGTGATGGCAATCATCTCGGCGGCCTGCTCCACGACAATGGCGAGCCTTGCCTTGGCCTCTTCTTCGAGCTTGCGCTGGGTGATATCGGAAAAGATCCCGAGTACACCGATGACGTTGCCCGCGGCATTCCGAAGGGGAACCTTGCTGGTGAGAAGGATCACGTCTTTTCCCTCCGTCCCCTTGATGGTGTTTTCCATGTTCAAAAGGGGAATCCCGGCCGACATGACCTCCTGATCGCACCTTCTGAAAAACTCGGCATCGCCGCGGTCCCAGCCCAGATCGAAATCGCTCTTACCGATCACATCGGAGGGACTGTTCATTCCCACCGCAACGGCGAAATTTTCGTTGCACCCCAGGTAATCGGAGTTTCCGTCCTTCCAGAAAACCGCATGGGGAATGTTGGAAATGATCCGGCTGATGAGCTCATGTTCCCTCCGGAGTTCCTCCTCCGTATGACGCCTCCTTTTAATATTGATCAAAAGGATGACGATGATCACACCCAGGGAGAGAAAGACCCCGAATGTGGACCATACCAGGCGTTTGTATTCATGGTAAAAGCTCGAGGGCTTGTTGATCACGATGCTCTCCCGGGGAAGATTGGAAAAACGGATTCCGAAACGTTTCATCTGCTTGAAATCGAACATGTAACGGTTGGGACTCTCCTTTACCACGGGAACGTTTTTCACCTTCTCTCCCTCCAGGATACGCCGGGCGATCCGGGCCGCTGTCTCCCCCTGGTAGAATCCGCTGTTCACCATTCCACCCACAATGCCGTGTCCCAGTAGAAAATCCCCCAATCCGTAAACAGGAACGGTACTCACGCTCGAGATCCTGAACACGCTTTCCTCGGGGGAGAAGAAATTCCCCGAGGCGTCCTTCAGAAAGATGAGGTAATAAATGAGATGATCTTCCGGCAGGTTTTGCACCTCCTCCTGGATCTTTTCCATATCGACATCCACGCGAAACGCGAATTCCAGGGGATAGGAGTTGTCTCGAAGGACCTCATTCAATTGTTTCCTCATTGATAATCCCATTTCCGTCCGGTCATGGATCACATAAACGGTTTTGGTTTTCCTGTGAATAGAGAGGGCGAGATCCAGGGTCTTTTTGACGTCGTGAGCCTCCACAACGCCTGTGAAAAGATCCTCGCGCCCCTCGATCATATCGTCCTGAAAACCATGAACACCGCAAAAAACCACGGGAGTCCGGTGAAAAATCTCGCGATGATGTTTCAACAGGAACTGAAACGCACTCTCATCCGAGGCGATGATCAGGTCGAATTCCCTGTTTTGATACTTCATCAGGTAAAGCCGGTACAGCTCCTCCAGGTAGTTTTCCCCGCTGACGTGCTTGGTATCCATGTACTCGTACAGGAGGTTATAGGAAGTTTCATCCTGTCCGAGCACGGACTCGAGGCCCTCCATGATTCCATCGGACCAGGCATATCCCTGGTGGTAGGAATTCAAAACAAGGATCTCTTTTGGATCTTTTGCCGGGGCATGGGGGGAGAGGGCAAGGAGGGCAATCACAAGGAAAGAAAGGGAAATGAAACATCTCCGGGATGACTCGAACCTCATGACTGTTTTGCTTTTCGATCGCCTTGTTTTACGACGCAGATCCGCTTTAAACAACAGTGTTACACCCAAAGAAAAGATGGTTAGGAAATTAGCCCAAAACGCTCGGGACTGTCAAACAGCTTTTACCGTTATCGATAACCGGATGCCATTCCCTTTAATCCATATCGTAGGAGAGCCCGATGGAGCGTCTCCAGAGATCCAGGGCCCGCATGTTTCCAAGTGAATCCTCCCAGGACATGGCTGGGAAGGAAGACTGGCGTTGGGGGATGAATTCCCCCGCAGTATCGGCCTCGATGGCGAAAAGGCCCCTCTCGGCTTCCACCATGATCTCGCGGGGATTGTCTTGATCGTATCTCTCGACAATAATCGTGGATGTGCCTCCCTCGATGCTCACCACCCAGGGTTTGGGAATCAGAATTTTACCCTCGCTTCCGTAAATCACCGCCGTGTTTTCCTGCTCGAGGCGGCATCCGCAGGATATCTGGGCGATGATGCCCCCCGGGAATTCAAGGCACGCGGCGGCGTACTCATCCACCCGGCTTTCCTTCCCGATAAAGGCGCATCCCTTCACATCCACCGGTTCGATGAAATCTCCACCTTTGGCAACGCCCGCCACAAGGCGAACCAGAGACATCGGATAGCATCCCACATCCAGGATTCCCCCGCCCCCGAGGGAACGATTCAGGGCCCGGTGGGAAAGATCGTATTCCATGCGAAAACTGAAAGAGGCCTGAATCATAAGGACCTCTCCGATCATTCCCTCTTTGAGAATCTCGATGAGTTTTTTCGTTTGGGGATGGCAACGATAGTGAAAGGCCTCCATGAGAAACACCCCGTTTTTCCGGGCCTCCCCGATCACATTTTCCGCCTCTCCGGCATTCATGGTGAGCGGCTTTTCACAGAGGATATGCTTACCGGCCCGGGCCGCCCGGATGGCCCACTTGGCATGCATGGGATGGGGAGTGGCGATATACACCACCTCCACCCCGGGATCCCGAAGGAGATCTTCGTAGGATCCGTACCAGCGATCCGCACCGTACTTTCCAGCGAACTCCCCGGCTTTCTCCTCGCTCCGGCTGGCCACGGCCGAGAGGGTTCCTGATTTCGAGCCTGACAATTGTCCGGCAAAAATCGATGCGATCCGGCCGGTACTGATAATGCCCCAACACCTTTTTTTCATACCATGCCGCCTTTTTCCATTATTTAAATCCGGGCTGGGGAAATCCCACCGGATGATAAAGAAGAGATTATTCATTTTTTTTCGGAAGATATCAAAGAAAAATGAGGTTTGAGTCGTTTTCATTTCAAGGGATAACAGATATGCAATCGGAGTATTATTACTTTAAACGTTTGATTTACAGGTATTTCAGCCGGAAAACAGGAATCCGGACTCTATTCTGAATCATACCAAAAGTTTAGTTGATATAAATATTTAACAGAATTTCAAAAAAAGATCTTGACGTGGACTATCGATTTAGTATTATGTCACGTATTTTTTTCCTGGCAGCACTTTCGAAAGGGAGTTAAAATCGGTTAACCGTATAGTAAAAACGATCAATTTTATTCCTGTCGATGTTTGCACGGGGTATCATCAGTTCCGGCTCCAGACCCTGATTCGCGGTTCTTTGAACGATTCATGTTTATGGGATTGAAACGTTATGGCGCCCTCCAGTCAGCAGTATGTTTTTGTAATCACCAACCAACCCGACCTCCTGGAGTATCTTTTCAAACTTATCGGTACCACGGGATGGGGCAAGGTTGGTGTGTTCGATGACGAGATCAAGGGACTGGAGGCCTGCCTGAAGAATCCACCCAATTGCGTGATCCTCGATCTTGATTGCCGCAACATGGAAACCGAGGAAATCTGTAGAATCCTCCGTTCCTCGAGGCAAACCAGGGATATCCCGATTGTCGTTGTATCACAGCAGCCGGCCACCCGCCATCGCGAGATCGAGCTCCTGAAGGCTGGAGTGGATGTCTATCTCGAGAGTCCCTTCCTGGATGATGAGATCCTGGGAGCCCTGCAACACCTGCTCGAAGGAAAAAAAGAGATCCTGGAGGAGATTCAGCCCGATTCCTCCCCCCCCATAGATCCCCAACTGAAAATGCTCATGGAGGAATTGGGGTACGATGCCCTGGAAATCATCGGAGAGGGGGGTATGGGCCTGATCCTGAAGGCCAGGCAGATCCGCCTGGGTCGTCTCGTGGCCATCAAGTTGCTCTCCCCCCAACTGCAATCCAACAAATACATATCCAAACGCTTCCACGAGGAAGCGAGGATCATGGCCAGTGTCAATCATCCCAACATCGTCCAGATTTACGATGTGGGAACTCACAAAAACACCAGTTTTTTCATAATGGAATTCATCGAGGGGATCAATCTGGCTCAGAAGATCTCCCGGGAGCCCATAACGGTTGCGGGGGGGATCAGCATCATCAAGCAGGTGTCGGATGGGTTGATCCAGTTGCATTCCAAGAAAATCATCCATCGCGATATCAAGCCCTCGAATATTATGATATCCCGCGATGGCATTATAAAGATCGCCGATTTCGGAATTGCCGGCGCCAAGCTCCCATATGGAAAAATCGGCAGGGAAGATACCCGGATCCTGATCGGCTCTCCCAATTACATGGCGCCGGAGATCGTGGACGGCAAGCAGGCCACGGAGCACTCCGATCAGTTTGCCTTCGCTCTCACCGTGTGGTGCATGTTTTCCAGGAAGCACCCCCGGAAATCCCATCTCCCTCTCAGCGAATTCAGAGAGGATATCCCGGAGGAATTGTCCTCGGTTCTTTCCCGATGTATGGATCCCGATCCGGATTTTCGCTATCGTTCCATAAAGGCGGCCTCGGTCGCCATGCTCGAGGCCTGTGGCATTTCCGCTCACGATCAGATCAATTTCCCATCCTGGATCACCCAGAAACAGGGGGATCTTTTTTCCGTGCCAACGATCATTACCTCCAGAAAGCCCACAGAGACGAAAGAGGAGATCGCACCTCCAGAACCGTTAAAACCGGAAGAGCCCCCCGGGGAACTGGAACCTCCTTCACAAGAGCCGATTTCCCCCCCGCCGCCGGAACAGGAGAAAGTGCAGCCGGAACCGGTTATCATTCCCCTGGAAAAACCAGAGCCCTCCCGCATTCAATTTGCAACGATCAGAAAGATCTGCATCGGGTTGCTTTACATTTTCGCCCTCCTTTCCGCGTCCCTGACCATGGCCTCCATGATCAAACGCAAGGATCTGTTCCACGGCAGGTTCAGGGGCGGGATGGGAGAATCCCCCACCCAGATAATCGATGCCTTCGAGAATGCCCGGGAAGTGTCCCCCCTTCCGAACCCCCGGAACATGCATGGATCGGTTGTGGCTGATGGTTACCTGTACGTGGTTTCAGGGGTGGAAACTTCCGGACTCACCGCGTCTGTTCTGACTGCGAAGATCAACAAAGACGGAACGCTTGGAGAATGGTTTGAAAATACACCGCTTCCCTCGTGTATCATGTATATCGGTAATTCCGTAGTTACGGCGAAGGGTTTTATTTATGTTTGCGGCGGCCATTTCGCCTCGGAAAAACCGGGGACCTATGAGTTGGTTGAAGTCGAGAACAACAGTGTTTTATATGCCAGGATCCTGGAGGGTGGGAGGCTTTCCCCATGGAAACAGTCTGATCCATGGGATAACAAAGCCTCCGTGGCCTGTGCCGCAGTGACTGACGGCAGCCGTATTTACGTCATGGGTGGGGAGGATCTGAAAGACAGGATCTACGATACCGTGTTCGTGGCGCCGATCCTGGAGGGGGGCGATCTTGGCCCCTGGGAGGCCACGATGCCGCTTCCCCAGCCCCTCTGGTTTCACGGGGCGTCCGTTTATCGAAACGCCGTTTATGTCACCGGCGGCATGCCTGACCCCAATCCGACGAATGTGAATTCCCGGTGTTTCAAGGCCAATATCATGCCCCATGGAAAGCTCGGGCCGTGGCAGCTTTTGCCGGAGATGCTTTCAAAACCGGCTTACAGCTTTGCCTCCTGCAGCCTTCCCCATAATTTCATTCTGATCTGCGGGAGGACAAACGGAAGGAATCTTCTTTCGGTCGTTCAATACTCGATTAACAGGAAGGGGCAATGGCAACCATGGAAGGAGTTGCCGGTCGCCCTTCCCAACCGCCTTTATTCTTCCGCCGCTTCAGATGAAGCCAGCGGGATCGTTTATATTGCGGGGGGACGCTCTTCCAGCAACCGTTCTTCCGTTCAGGATAAGGTCTTCATGGCTCGAATGCGGGGCAACGGAAAAAAACCCGCCCTGGCGGCCCTTCCCGGAAGGAAAAAACCGGAGACACGGGATACTGTAAAAATCAATTCGATCACGGTTGATATGATCGGTGAAAGAGTGACGATCCAGGGCAAATTGACCGATCTCCGGCTGGCATGGTCCGAGCGGGCCCCGAATATCCTGACCCTGACTGATGCGACCGGCGATATCGACGTGGTATACTGGAGGGAAGATCAACAACCCATTCCAGAGTCGGATCGACCAATCGTGAACGATCAATACCGGTTGACCGGACAGGTGGATCGTTACCAGGGCAACATCCAGGTCAGGATCAGGGATATTTCGGACATTGTGCGTGTTTCAACTCCGCCACCTGCGAAAATCGGAAAGGGACTCGTTCCGGTCTCCGATCTTCATTCCCCGGCAACTCCGAAGCCGGTAAAAAGTAAGACCTATTCCATCGATAGAATCGATCAATCGCTCGTTGATCAATATGCGACGATCCGCGGTACCATCTCCCGTATTGTTCCCATCAGCGGGGGAAAACTCATGGAGATATCCGATCATACGGGCATCATCACGGTTCCTTTCTGGGACAAGATTTTTGAAAACGACCTCCGGGTGCGATACCTGGAGAACGGCGATCAGGTTATTGTCAGGGGACAGGTTTTTCTTTATGAAGATCGAAACGAGGTCCAGTTGAAGCCTGAAACCTGTGCCGATCTGGAAATAGTTCGTTAGGGATAGATCCATTCCAACGAAACGGGGTAATTTTGAGAAGATCAAAACAACATCCAATTCGGAAAAAGCGTTATGTTCTCCTTTTCCTGATCGCTTTAACCATCCCTGTCCATGCCAGGTGGGAACAGAGAGGGGCGCTCCCCCTTCCCCAGCATGCATATTGTTTTCTCAGCTCCACGCCGACCGGGGATCTTCTGGCCGTGACATTCAACCGGAACCGGCCCGGGAATCCTCCGGAGAAGATGCCCGCCTTTCTGATCCGGAATCCCCTTTCGAAAAAACCGGATGTAAAAATCCTCTGCAGGGACTCCTTTGCTTCCGACCGCGGTTACAGCGGCGTCGCCACCGATGAGCTGGGCAACTATTACATCTCCGGGGATACCGGAGATCCCTCAACCAGCTTTATTCGGAAATTTCATCCTGACGGAACCCCTCATCATTCTTTCGGAACCAACGGCACCCTTTTTCCGGGGAAAAGATGTCTCGGGATCGACGTGGTGGGCAATTACCTCATTGTCGCCGTGGATTGGGGGGAAGTTCTCATCCTGGACATCGCCATGGGAGAAACGAGTGGAAAAGTTCCCAAGGCCCCCGCCGGTTTCGATTATATCCGGGATATTGCCATCGATCCCTCCTTCATGCGAATCTTCGCGTTGGTAGAGGGGTGCGTCGTGATGTGGGAAGGGGGGTATCCCTGGTCCCCGGGCGATTATCGCTTTCGCCCCCTTACGAAAAAATTGGGAAAGAGAATATCGTGCGAGGGGATCTCCTTCGATCCGATCAACCAGACCGCGCTCTTCATACCCCTGCCCCGGGACAAGATCATCGAGGTGGACGCCAAGGGAAAGATTTACGAAACCACGCTTCCTCTCCAGCTTCGATCCGCCCACCTGGTGGATTCCGCCCTTTCGAAGGATGGAACCACCCTTTTTCTTTCGGGGCTGGAAAGTAAAACCATTCATGTTTTTCGTCGCAGAATAAAGCAGTCGAGGGCCATTGCTCCTTCCATCCTCACAGCAACGCCTCTTCCGGAAAAAACTCCTCTCCCCACACCTGCCGAGTTTCCCACGGTTCAGATCGGACGCGTTATGTGGTATCGTTCGTCCAAAGGGATCGTCGAGTATTTCAAACGGCATGGAAAACCAGTCATCATCTATTTTCGCCGAGCGGGCGACCAGAACTGTTTAAATCTGGAATGGAACATTCTCATGAAGGAGCAGTTCAGCAGTCGGGCCGAAGCTTACGCCTGTATTTTCGAGGATCTGAGCATTGAAAAACACCTGGCTTCCCGGTTCAATGTCACCCGGCTGCCCCATATGGAAATCCTTGATAGAAACGGAGAACACGTTGCAACCGCCCAGGCCGAAATCGATATGAAAACCCTGCTTGCCATTATGGATTTCGCGGCAAAATAAATCCACTCCCGACTTTTCGGGAATTTCCAGCTTGATCACATCTTTTCTCTCGATATAAAAGTTTCCCATTGTGTTCGAAAACCCTTCGAAATTTCATCTGGAGTCTTTCCAATCGAGGTGACGGATCTCACAGAGCGAAGTGCACGGAAAAGGAGCCGGGGGGCAATCATACCGATTGTAATCCTTCTTCTCTTTCCCTGCTCCCTTTTACCGGGGGAGCCCCCCCAGAAAATCACCAAAACACTCCAGGGGATCACTTTCGATTCAAACTACGATAACGGCAGTTTGAAAAACGTCGAGGAAACCGCCCCCGACGCATTCGACTGCGAAATCTACTGGGAACCTGGAGATCTGGGAGCCGCTGGATACTGGTTCCGCTTCCGCATGAACGGCATGGCGGGGAGAAAGATCACACTCGCCATCGACCATAAAAACAATCCCAGGCCGGTCGTCCGGAAAGAGCAGGGAACGTGGAGGAGAATGACCGACCCGGAAGCCCCCTCGACCTCCCGACTGGAACTGGATTTCAATGCGGATGAAAACGAGGCGGAAATCGCCTTCTTTTTCCCCGCCGGAGTAGGGGAAACCCAAGACCGGGTCAACCAGTACGTCAGAAGATGCGACGTCGCCACCTCCGAAGTGATCGGACGTTCCTTCCAGGGACGCGACATCTGGATGGTTACCGTGACCGACCCCCTGGTCCCCGATACCTTGAAACACAGGGTATGGATGCACGCTAGGGTTCATGCCGGGGAGGTTACATCGACACTTTCCATGCTCGGTTTCCTCGATCTGGCCACGGAAGATTCACTCCTCGGGGCCCACCTCCGAAGGCACATCATCTTCCACGTGGTTCCCATCGTCAATATCGACGGCGTCTCCCTCGGGCATACCCGGTGGGATTCCCAGGGGATCGATCCGGAAAGGGAATGGCGGAAAACCGCGCAAACCCCGCCCGGGCAGATGACTCCCGAAACCGCCTGCATGAAAGTCAAGGTGGATCAGTTCATGGCCGGGGACCGCCCCATCGAGGTCGCCCTCAACATGCATTCCACCAAGGGCAACTACAAGGACACATTTTTCTGGAAACACGTCTTTCCCAGTGTGACCCACGCCTTTGAGGAGATCGAGCAGAACTATATCGACGCCCTGGATCACGCCACACCCCTGTTCGATCACCTCTCCAAACTCACCAGCCAGCTCGATGAGGCAAAGTATATCGAATCTTATTTCTGGAGGAATTGGGGAGAGGCGGTCATGGCCATGACCCACGAGGGGCATTTTTACCGTCGTATCACGGATGACGAATGGATCACGGCGGACGATTATCACGAGCTGGGTCGGGCCATGGCTTTGGCCCTGATCGAGTATCTCGATCTGCCGCGGATCCCCCAGGAATACGAAAAACTGTTCTGGATGATCTACTGATCCCGGGTTTTGTCACCGTTTCTCCAAATCTTCAAACACACCTTCCTTTTTCAGGCGATCCCACACCCTCCGGTACATTTCATCTCCAAGAGGCATCACGCTGCCATCTTCGAGTAGGATCGCCAGAGTGATTCCCGGGGAAGAATCGCGATTTTTTCCGGGGCCGTAAAAAATGCTCTGTTCCGGGTCGATCTCGGCAAGTATAACCGGGTGGATCTGCCGAATCCACGGCCACCCGAGAAATCCCTTTCTGATCTCGATCACACCGGCCTTTGTGGTATGGAATTTCTGCATATGTTCCACCCGGGCGGGATATTTCCTGGTCTCGCCGGTTATAACATCCCTGTACTCGATATCGTACATCCGGATGATGCCGTTCCAGGTTTCCTGCCAGAATTCGACGACATCCACCTCGCGATATTCGGGAACGGAGGAATCCAGCCCGGCATTCACAAGGGGGAGGAGAAAAATCATAAACACGCCCCCGAGAATGGCCCCGAGTATGGCAGGCCCGACGGGTTTTATTTTATCGGTTTTCTTTATTTTATTTAGAAAGATCGTCCCCACGAGAGATAACATCCCGAAAAGGACTGCGCCGGCTCCGAAACCGATCGCAAACGCCCCGAAATCCTCCTCCATGGGAAATCGGAATTCGATGGCGTAAAAACCCATAATCATGAGAATGAAGATGGCCACGAGACCAATCAGGACGGCGATCACTTTTCCCGGGGACAGGGAGGGCTCGATCCTTTTCCCGTCCTTCCGGATATAATCCGTATCAGGATTCAACCCCATGAATCCATAAAGCCGGGCGCTTTTGGGGAAATTTCCCGGGAGATAAATCCCTGTCACGTAATCCCCCGGCTGCACGGTCAAACTGTACCGTTCCATCTTTCCCGCGGATCCCAAAGGCTTCGATTGGATCTTCATGAAATCCACTTTTCCCGTTTCCGGGTGACGATAATCCCCGGAAATCAGGTATTGAAACAGGGGGGCCTCCCGGGTCCCTGCGATCACGTTTGTCACGTTCAGAACTCGAAAAACAAAGGGAACGCCATCGCTTATATACTTGTATGTCCCCGGAAGGAGAAAGTGATACAGGCCTGCCCCGAAGGTGATTACCAGGACTCCCAGTCCGGCCCAGTTAAGGTATTTCAATGGAAGGAAATAGTAGCTCAGATTTCGAACTATTCCCAGGCGTGAACAGGCAAGCAGGAAAAGCCCCACACCAACGGCCGTGAAAAGTTGCTGCCTCCATCCCTTCTCGTATGAACCCTTCTTGAGTTCGGAAGGAACGGGTCGCGGCGGATTTCCCTCGAGTTCCGGCTCGAAGCTGAAATTTGCGGGAGGGGAAAACGGCCCGAAGCTTTCAGCCAGTTCCCCCATGGTTTCCGGTTTCTTCCCGGGAGACTTCTCATCCGGCATGATTCCAACCCCCGTTTGTTGAAATTTCCCTGCTGATAACCCACGCCCCTGAAAATTCCAAGAAAAAAATGGAATGGATCAATAGATATGAAATCCGAACAAGCTTGCGTGGGTTTTGAGGATCGACTGGGCGGATTTCCCCTCCGGGGTATAACCCTTTTCATACTCCGGAAGTTTATTCTTCAACCATTCGGGGGAGGAGGGATTCCGGATATCTTCCTCCAGAAAGGGGATCCAGTTCCACCAGAACACGCCGGAAAGCCATGGCTTTCCGGAAAATGCACGATAAAAGGCCAGGTAGCAACGCTTCTGGGCTTCCTCGTTCACCGGACGATCGATCATGTAATCCCATGGATTCATATGGCATTTATCGATGCTTCGGTATCCCAGTTCGCTAAGGATCACGTCGCGACCGTAAGAGGCATGCATGGTAGTGATAACGGCCATCGGTTCCATCCAACCCTCGATCAGTTCCCGGGTGGTTGGATTTTCATTATGTGACAGGGTCCAGTAGGCATCGATGCCGATATAATCCAGGGCCTGGAAGAAGGGGACAAACTGTGTCTTTTCCGTAACAGAGGCCGTATCCGGCCAATGCCGGCGATCCGCACAATAAGATAGTTTTCCACTGAATGTTTTTCTCAAATCATTGAAATACGCGATCCAGGCTGGAATTGTTTTTCCGTTTTCCCGGTTCAGTATTTCCACATACTCCGTTCCGGTGAAAAGCAGTTCAGCGCCTTCCGCCTCACCTACCGAGGCGATATGATCGATATAGTTCCTGTAGGATTCGAACCATTCGGAAAAGAAAGTATCGAACTGTTCGTCCGGAACGCCTCTCCCTATGTACCCGCGCCATTCCCCGTTCAATAGATCCACGTGCGGTTTGAGGGCCACATGGAGTGACAGGCCCTTTGCATCGGCGATGGCCTTTTTCAATGCCGCGTCCGTCGGGGTTAGATCCGCATGAGGGCTTATCCTGGTTGTGAGCTCGTCCTCCTGGTACCAGGTTACCAGGATAGACACCCAGTCGCAGCCCGCCTGCCTAACCTTCACCAGAGATCGGGGGGAATATTCGCTCTGGTAATCGTCCTTCCAGTAGGAGCAGTAATTCACTCCATTCATGAATTGAAGGGGGGAAGATGTCGCCGGTTGATCGATTTGTAAAAGATGGTCCCTCCCCTCGCTCCATACCAATGCCGTGGAAAAGAGGAGTGCCATTAACAGGGATCCCGTCTTTAACACGGGAGAATCTCCTTATTTCGCTTTGTCAGCGATATCCGATGCCAGTCTCCGGGCGGCCTGATCCACGTTCAGGAAACGGAATCTTTTATCGGTATTGTAATCTTCCCTGAGGATATCGTTTAAAAGATCGAGCGCGAGTTTCGAATTTCCGGTTTTATGATAGGCCTTTGCGATCCAGTAATGAGCCACCGGGGCCTCCTCCACCTCGAGGAATTCCCTGAAAAAGTCGTCCGCATGCAATACCACCTCTTCATATTTATCCTCGCGGCAAAGGGTCTCGAGCAGCATCAGGGCCGCGGTGGAACGTGTTTGTACGTTCACTTCCGGGAAATTCTTCAGGAGATGATCGCACAGGGCACGGCTTTCGGAGTAGGGGACCTTTCCGTTGTAAGCCTTTTCCAGGAGGACTGCGGCGCGCTGCATCTGAGCAAAGGCCTGAACCTCCCGATTCCCGGCTGCGGCCTCGATGGCCTGGTATGCGGCCTCGGCCGTGTCAAGATCCCGCATGCGGTAATAAAGGGCCGCACAACGCATCATGGCCTCCACCCGAACTTCCTTTTCAGCCGGAACATCTCCCCGGGCCACAAGGAGGAACCTCTTCAAAATGTAAGGGTCCGGACTCCGATCCAGGAGCATGAGGTATGAACAACGGAGGTGGGCTTCCCCGGCCTCCTGGGTGTCAGGGTGCTCGAGGGCAACGGCTTCGAACTGTTTTCGCGCTCTGGAGCGCTCCTTCTTTTCGAGGAGCCAGTAAGCTCGCATCAGTTTTGCCCGGGCCAGCTTTTCAGATTCCGGAAAACGGCGGATGAATGATTCGAACGTCCTGATCGCCTCATCCGCCTCCTTTTGCCACCGGAACGCCATGGCCTTTTGAAACAGATCGCCCTCGCCTGCCTTTTCGTTATCCATGCTTCTCATTTCGGGGGTCATTTTCGGGCGTTCGATGGGTGTTTTTTTCGTTTGGAAATCGATCCGGAGTTGCTTAACTCCGGGTGATTGAATGATGGAGCCGATTTCCCCGAACAGGGGATTTTGAGCCCCTGATTTTTCCTTAACGGCAAAGGCGTCGATAAAACCGGCCCTTCGAATCCTCGATTTATAGAAATTGGCCTCCGCATAAGAATCGAATGCCCGGGTCAGGACCTTGTACCCCCCGGCCTCCTCACGGATCTCAGCCGGGCCGTATCCAAGTTCCTCCACGCGTTTGGCCACGGTTTCGGCTTTGCCTTTATTCCCTGTAAACACGAGCTGGAGCCTGGTGGGTTCCTGGGAGTGAACAGACATCATGAGAAGGGCCATTCCAAGACACAATGCAAACATCCGGACGCGATATGCTTTCATGTTCCAACCTCCTTGTCCAAATCCTGGTTATTTCTGTAATTTATCAAACTGGGTAATGCGGAGCTCCTGATTGGCATCGACCTTTTCACTGCCGACGTTGATATAAATCTCGGTAAATCTATATAAGTCGCATTCCGCTTCAAAAACACCGTTTTCCCTGGTAATATCCTTTGCCATATAGGAGCAATAATCAGTACCATTTGTCACCTCAATCCTGTTTCTGATGGCCACAAAACCCTCATGTTCAGTGGTTCCGTTGTCTTTGAACTGGACCTTTAAATGCACGGCATCATAAGGGATGTAGACAACATACCATGAATCTTTCACACCCTTTATGATCGGAACTTTATTCGTGTCTGTGGCGTTCTCGATAAAGTTCCCGACAATGGTTTCTCCCGGCGACATCACAATGGCCTCGTAGGGGCCGTATTCGTCACAAAATTCATCATTGATCAGCCAGGTTAATTCATCCGCCCCCATGTCGTAATCCTTACCGTCGCCCCGGATTCGGGGAATGTTGTTGATCCCCCGTCCGTTTCCCTCGAAGTCGTAATATAACCCGGAGATCTCAGCGCCGGCATCCAGGCAGGGGGAATCCTTTGTCAGGTGAAAATTTCCACCTCCGGGATTGTTCAATACCGGATTATCGTTGATATTGCCCTCCCCGACGACCGGGTCCAGATCCTGGATACAGGAATATGTGGGTTGGGAGGAATTGTGAATCTGGGCGTTTCCGGGGGCGGTGTTTCCCCAGAAGATGCCGTTTTTGATGGCGCCGCCGCACCCGCTGATGCCGCCTCCGTAGTTGCCCGCCGAGTTCCCGTAAATCGTGTTGTTGTAAAGGGTTCCGTCACAGTCGTACACTCCGCCTCCCTTATCTTTGGCCGAATTATTATGAATCATGTTGCTCCAGATATTGCCGGAACACCCATGCAGGCCCCCTCCGCAGATATTTGTCACGATACTGGGATCGGTGGCGCTGTTGTGCCTGATCACGTTATACTGGATATTACCGTCGCAATCGCAAAGCCCGCCGCCGGACATGGCCTGGTTGTTACAGATCGTGTTCCCCCTGATCAGGCTGTCGCAATGACTGAGTCCGCCGCCGTCACTCGCATCGTTATATGATATGGTGTTATATTGAATGATTCCTTCGTCGCACCAGGCTAACCCCCCTCCAACAACAGAAGTATTGTGGGATATGGTGTTATATTGAATGGTTCCATCGCAGTCGCACAACCCGCCCCCGGCCAGATCGCCAAGATTATAAGTGATGTCATTATACCCGATCGTGCCGTTGCACTGGGCCAGGCCTCCGCCGCCACCGAACGAGGCGGTGTTATGATCGATATCGTTCCGGAGGATGGTTCCGTCGCATTCACAGAGACCGCCACCCATGAGCTGGGTTGTATTATAGGTTATGGTATTATCCCAGATCAGGCCGTCGCTGTTCCAGATGCCCCCGCCGAGGCTCCATGTTTCCCCGCCAATGCCCTCCCCGTTGGCCGTGTTGTTCGTTATCACGTTATAGCGGAGGGAGGTGCTGGTTCCATTTCCATACACCGCGCCCCCATAAACCGTAACTGGATCCGGATCCACGATGGTGCCGTTTCCGTTCGTGATCGTAAAGCCGTAAACCCCGGAGTGAATGCTCTCCGTCCCATCGAACGTGACCACGGATCCGTTCTGGCCGCCATTGATCACCGTGCCTGCCACCACTGCCGGATCGCAGGATTCGGTGGCCCTGAGGCAGACATTTTTTCCATTAAAATCCAGGTTTTCATAATACGTGGCAGGAGAAACGACCACGGCATAACTGTCCGGGGCGCCGTTGATGGCCGCCTGCAGGGTGGAAAAATCTCCGGGCACCGTCTTTATCTTGTAGAATTCATAGGCCCCGATATCGTATCCGGACCCGTCCCCCGGGTGGGTAAAGCCACCGTCCTGGGGACGCACGGTTCCCTCGATGTCATCGGTGACGGCATCCAGCTGGCACCCGGAGTTGATACAGGAGGAGATATTGCTCAGGTGATAATCGCCGCTTGCCGGATCCACCAGGAAGGGATCGTCATTGAAATTCATCCGTGCCGGATCGATGCCCGAGATGGATCCACCGATGCAGCAGTAATAGAACATGGGATCGTAATACTGCGTTTTATGTGGCGAATACTGGGGATTTGCTTTCCCAGCTGTATTTCCCCACAGGATGCAGTTCTTCACGGTTCCCCCGAGCCAGCCCCCGCAACGGTAGGCGCCTCCTGCGGAATCTCCCGCATGATTGCCGTAGATGGTATTGTTCCAAACATCCGCGGTTAATCCCCAACCGCCGCACCAGGCCAGGCCCCCGCCGTAATTCTGGGTTGCGGTATTACCACAGATCAGGTTGTTGTGGATGGCAAAGCTGCAATACATGAGACCGCCGCCCGTATCCGAGGCCACGTTGCCCGTTATGATGTTTTTAAGGATGTTTTCGCATTGATACAATCCCGCTCCGTAAACAGCCTCGTTCCCATCGATGGTGTTTCCCGAAATCTCTCCCCCCATGCAATAAGCCAGACCGCCTCCGTATCCGCTGCAGGTGTTATCGCTGATGCTGTTTTCCAGGATGTCGCCGCAACAGAAAAAGAGCCCTCCTCCTCCGATCTGCCCGCTGCCCGAAGTGGAAGCGTTTTCCGTGATGTTGTTCTCTTTGATGGTCCCATCCGAAAAGGCGATGCCTCCTCCCTGAACGGCCGTGTTCGAGTAGATATCATTCGACTCGATTGTGCCGTCGCACCGGTAGCATCCGGCTCCGACGCCCGCCGCGTTGAGGAGGATATTGTTCTCGATGATCAAGCCGTTGCAGAAGGCGATGCCGCCCCCGTATCCTCCACTTACCGTGTTATCCCTGATATCGTTTTTTATGATTGTCGCCAGGGCGCCGTTTCCCAGGATGCCCCCTCCGTATCCATCGAGACCGCTGCCGTTTTTGATGGTAAAACCAAGAAGGAAACAGGAAGAACCTTCCGTTCCGGAAAAGGTAACCACCGGGCCGTTGTTTCCGCCGTCTATGACAGTCGAGCTCACACAGGCGTGATCGTCCGGGTTGACCGAGGAGAGACAGATATCCTTTCCCTTGAAATCGATATTTTCATAGTATGTCCCTGTTTCCACGACAATGACCCAGTGCCCGGCTGCCGGGGCGGCGTCGATGGCGGCCTGGATCGTGGTGAATTCGTTTCCATCGACGCGATGAACGGTCAGTTCGTCCGCTCCCATGTCGTAATCCGATCCATCCCCCCGGGGTGCTGAAGTACCGTCAAAGGGTCGGGAATCGCCGTCAATATCCTCGGGTACGGAAACAAGAGCCCCCGCATCCACGCAAGGGGAATTCGGCATCAGGTGAAAATCGCCGTTTGCGGGATCCAGCAGTGTGGGATCCAGGTTGATGTTGCCCGTGCCCCCGCTCCAATCCTGGATGCACGAATAGGAGGGATAGCTGCAACCGTACAGCTGGCTTCCGGTATCTGCCATGTTCCCCCAGACGATGCAGTTTACGATCAGGCCGTCACAATCGCAGAGTCCGCCACCGTCATCGTCCGCCTCGTTTCCGTATATGGTGTTGTTGATAATGTCCCCATGACATTGCTTCAGGCCGCCGCCATCCCATGCAGTGGCTGTGTTGAAACAGATGATATTATTCTGGATCAAACCTTCACAGAGGCGAAGTCCGCCGGATTCCAGAGAGGTATTTCCGGATATGGTATTTTTTTCGATGGTGCCGTTGCATGCGAACAGGCCCCCTGCGGAAAATCCCTGGTTACCGGTGATGATATTGCCCCTGATGGTCCCATCGCACCGGAACAGGGCCCCGTAATCCGATTGATTCTGGGATATGAGGTTGCCCTCGATCAGTCCGTCGCACTCATCCAGGGCGCCACCCCTGTTGTACCCCGCATTATTCGTGATGGTGTTGTTCCGGATGGTCCCGTCACAATAGGCAAGGCCCCCGCCCCCGTCGAAGCAGGGATTGCTGTTATTGGATATGATATTCTCCTCGATGAGCCCGTCGCAACTGTCCAATCCCCCCCCGCAAAGGAGGGTCTGGTTATTGTCGATGGTATTATATTTGATCAGTCCATCGCAGTTCCAGATGCCGCCTGCCCGGCTCCAGGTGTTCATATCGATAACGTCGCCGAGTGCCGTATTATCCTTGATCACGTTATACGTTATTGTGGCCATGGTGGCGTTTCCGTATATTCCCCCTCCGTAACGGGTAACCGGATCAGAATTCACGAGTGTTCCCGTGCCCCCTGTCAGGGTGAAGCCGGAAAGCTTACAGGTGTCGTCTTCCGCTCCGGTAAAGGAGACCACGGAACCGTTTTCGCCGCCGTTGACAATGGTTCCTGCCACGATATCGGAATCCGTGGGATCCACCGAGCGTAAAACCACATTTTTTCCGTTGAAATCGATATTTTCATTGTATGTCCCCGGATAAACCACAATGACGCAGTGATTGGAAGCCGCGTTTATGGCGGCCTGGATTGTCGAGTAATCCCCGGGAACCCTGTATACACAGGTTTCCCCGGCGATGATCGCGCCCTGGAAGGGATAGCAGTTCGGGGAGCTGACCACCACGCTGTAATCCCCCTGTTCGCTGAATGTAATGTCCGTAAAACCGCAATTCCCTGAAGAGTTCGTGTATCCCACCCAGTAATCGTTTGTTCCCTTGCGGGAGATGCAAACCAGGGCGTCCATGACGGGATTGGTTCCATTCGTGACGGAAACGGTCACATCCTCGGGAGTCCCCGTATCCACGGAGTTTGGAAAGCTCACATTCAGGTTTATCGGATCCTCGGTATAAAGGCAGAGTTCCGGATCTCCCCCCAGGGTCAGGGTAAACTCGCAGAAACGGTAGTAATTCCATTTATAATCATAAGGATTTTGATATGAAGATACACAATTACCGGAATAGCTTTCCTTCAAATTACTGAACACAGCACCGATCTGCTGGCAGTATCCATAAGATCCACCTGTGGTATCCTCGGTAAAAAGGTAGCTATAGAAACGCTCATCGATCTTATTAGAAAGTCCACACCACCCCTCCCGGGCGTTTCCGATAAACGTTACAGCTCCCCCTTCCGGGCTCCGAAGAAATCCCTCCCCCAGGCTGTAGTATTTCCTTTCATCGAATTCAAAGGGGTGGCACGACATGGTAACCACGTTGGTATATTTCTCCGGGTGAGAAAGGACCCTCGCGTTCCAGGCAAAATAGGGATCATATGCTTCGCTCTCACTGTATTTTTCCAGCTTCCAACCGTAGGGCACGCCATGAGTGGCCATGTGGAAGAAGTTACGACCGATTTCCATCTGACCGTCGATCGCCTCCACTGTCACTTCCGCGGGATCATTGCCGTCTTTTACAAGGAGGTCTCCATATACCGCCGGGTTATCGTATTGATCATAAAGCCGGTAGCAGTCGCCCGACCAGTTCCCCTCGATGTAGTTGTCATACAGATATTCAGAATTATCTTCAGCATCGGAATTATTCCACGCGTGAGTCAGGTTCAGGCCGCAAAGAAGCATCTTTTTTGCGAAATCCGTTGCCGGGCAATATTTCTCGTAATCCAGGGTCTTGTTCACGATGATTTCCGCTTCCTCCGGCGTCTCCACGGGAAGGCGCCCCACCATGACATCGGGGAGCAGGTCCACATCGTCTCCATCCTCGCCGAAAATCTCGTTATTGTTTTCATCCCATTTCCAGTTATTGGGAACGCCGTCCTTGTCATCCAGGCAGGCAAAGTAATAATCCGTGGGATTGTCTTCATAGATGTAAGGCTCATAAGCAAAAATATAACATCCCTTGGATGGAACACGAACGGCGCTGTCGGTCTCGTCCCCGGCAAGGACAACATAAATCGTGCCCTTGTTTTCTGCGTAATCCCGGATGCAGGCCTTCATCCTTTCAGGGAGATCCTCGCCGTCGCTCGAGTAATATTCATCGATATAATCCGTGGTCACGATCTCGGCAGGTATGCCCTTTTTGATCTTCCAGTCCACCAGGGGCTGGAAGGCCTCCACCAGGGCCTGGTGTGTGATCAGGAGATATTTGACCTCCCCCGGCTGGGGCGGAGTTGGTGTGGGAATACCGCTGAAGGCATCCATCCGGGTGATGTCAGACACCTGGTTGCTGCTTTGAACAAGGGAATCCCCGTTTTTTACATAAAGCGTATCGACCGCCGCGGGATTGATCACGGACCGTTTCAGCATGCCCTTGAACAGGGCATCGGACCTTTTGTATTTCAAAAAACTCGTTCCAGCGGCAGGACGGGTCTCTATGGTCAACTCGATCTTTTTCCTCAGGATCATCTCTCCGGTAGCGGGGATAAAAGCCACGGGGCAAATCCGGATCATCCCTATGGAATGACCCCTCATGATCCCGCTGCCCTGATATACGGCAGCCTCCTCAGGGAGAGCCGTGCTGGAGGAATATGTGACAGGATCCTGTTCCACGAATGCGGGAGGCTTTGTTTCCGAGGAGGGATAGGGAGGCTGGGCCGGATAGATATCATACGTGCCATCCAGTTTGACCTCATCCAGAACCTCCGCATGGATTACGTCCACCACGTGCCTTTCGGGAAGGAGCACGTGCACCATGCAAAAGGGCAGAAGGGGTTGTCCGGGATCTCCTTCCTGGAATTCCTTATCCACCTTTAACCTGATCACATCGAATTCCTCGAAGCCGGGAGGATCCGTGGGTCGCCCCCTTTTCGAGACAGCCAGATCCTCTTTCGAGTAATCCAGATTGATCGTCATGGTTTTCGCCGCCAACCGGCCCGTTGCCGAAAGCAACACCAGAATGGCGCAAATCACCACCAGGAAAAACCGACCTCTTCTCATCGTCTTCTCCTTTATCATTTAATTCTTTTCCATATCCATAAACCGGTTAATCCAAACCGGTTACATACTCATTCACCCGATGCGGTGATATTACGATTCTTTTCTCCCAGCTCGGCCGTGATCCTCGACTCCAGCTTGCGGGCGTGTTCGTTCACATCCAGGAACTTGAACCGCCGGCCCGTTTCATATTTCTCCGATAAAACGTCCTCCAGAACCTGGAGGGCCAGGCGGGGTTGGCCGGTTTCGTAAAACCCCTTGGCGATCCAGTAATGCGCGATCGGGGCCTCTGGCGTGTTCAGGTACTCCTTGAAAAACGGCTCGGAACGTTCCACCACGTCCTTGTATTTTCCCTGGCGGCAAAG
>Ga0272442_10000273_pt1 | contig 86743 bp, 81 predicted proteins | sample SSMForm2O_FD_200262 | JGI IMG/M metagenome (GOLD analysis project Ga0272442, IMG submission 200262) | Marine sediment archaeal communities from Little Sippewissett salt marsh, Falmouth, MA, United States - SSM-Form-2O | ecosystem: Environmental > Aquatic > Marine > Wetlands > Sediment ...
CAGGCTTCCGGCCCTAATCCTTTGCCCTAATCTTTTGCCTTAATCTATCTTCCTTCCCGGGTGTCAGGGGAAGTTTCTGGCTAGAAGGCGTTTCCGTTGGTGGATGGGATCGGTTCGCTCCTGCTTGGCCGATAGGTGGCAACAACCCGGGTGGTTCCAACCTGGCCAGGCCGGTTGCCGCCCGCGGGGGAAAACACCACGACGAGCGAACCCCGTTCGTCAAGAGTATCGAAAGAGCATTTCTTCGCGTCCGCATCGCTGTCCGAGACCACGCGGTCGGCCTTTCCGTCGCGGCCCACGTCCACCAGCAGCTGCCAGTGCCCGCCGCGCTGAACCTGCAGCTTAAACGCCAGGTTCTTGTCCTTGGGCGTGTACTCGGTGATCCAGCGGAGTATGGCCAGCCTGTGTTCGCTTGTCTTCTGGGCTTCGTTCAGGGACTTGCCCTTGGGCACCTGCCAGATGCCTGTGCTCTGCGGGTTGTTGCCGGCGGTGTAGCCGTGCTTGGCGTGGAACCTCCCGTTCCAGCCCGGGTGCCGGAAGGCCAGCTGGAACACGAGGGCGTTTGCGGGAAGCGGCCGGCCGAGGTCTATCGTGGCTCCGTGGCTGCCCGGCAGCTTGCCGGCATCACAGTCGAACCAGCAGATATGGATGTTCGCGTCCTGCCTGTCGTTTGAGCCGCCGCCCGACTTCAACTCATACTCGTCGAGCGCGAAATAGAAGTTCGCGCCGGGCGCGGCAAAAAAGTTGTTGCCGCTCCAGCCGCGGCCGCCTCCCTCTCGGTCGCCCTGCCAGTTCAGCACTTCGATAGTGCCGGGCCTGATGACCTTCACCTGTTCCGTGTGACGCCGCATGGAGACCATGCCGGTCTTCGGCCTGCGCGGGTTGTAGAGCTTGCGCGCCCAGGCGAAGTCAGCCATGACGCCTTCAGCCGAAAGGTCGCGCGTGTAGATATCCGCCGGAACGGTCTTTCCGTCGGTCTGCACCGCGACGGCCCTGAGCTTGCCGGGCTTCCCGAGAACGAACGGCTGGTAGTACGCATTGTCCTTGCCGGGCGTGAAGTCGGCGCCTGCCCCGAACTCGTAGTGCAGCTTAGCGCCGGGCTCGGGTGCGGCGAGGTAGACTGCGACATGGCCCGTGCCGGGCAGGCTGATCTCGATATCGCCCGTACCGGCCCGCCTGTAGCCGAGCGACTGGGGGGTGAAAGGACCCGCCGCCATAGGCCTCGGAACCGAGAGAACCGACAGGGCGGGTAGCAGGACGAGAACTACAGGCTTCATGAGTGGGCATTGGATACCTGTTGAGATGGTCCCGTCAATGAGAAAATCCGGCTGGAGATGTGAAAGATCGCACGCTGCTCCCTGCGCGACAGCGCAGGTCGCGCGAGCGGGATATGGGTTGATCCGCCTGGGGCTACTGGCTATAATGGCGGGGACGGAGAAAGGGGGATTGGACAGACCACACAGCAAGGTGAAACCATGAACAAGCTCACATTGATGTTTGTTACATGCGCGGCGCTACTGTCCGGCTGCATCAGCGGGCCGGTCCGATACAAGGCGTTCGGCGACTGGCGTTACGGTACCGTGGAGTTTACGCGGCGGGCCAAGCCGGCGATGAAGGCGCTGGCGGCTCCGGCCGGGGTGCTGACGGACGTGGCGCTGGTGGCCGTGGACACGGTCGCCACGCCGTTCTACGCGATGCCCGTGGCCTACAAGTCCACGAGCTCCTTCGCGGAAGATCCCAAGGGCCTCGAGAAGGCAGCGTTTTTCGTGCTCGTGTACCCCGGCTGGACGCTGTACCTGGGCTACGGTGGCAGCAGCCCGCGCTCGATGGGAGAGGACAAGATCTGGCTCAAGAAGATGGATGCGCGCCGGGCGGCAAAGGCGAAGGCCGCGGCAGCGAGCAAGCCGTGATCGTCAGCGCGAGCCGAAGAACCGATATCCCCGCCTTTTACGGGGAATGGTTCATGAACCGCGTGGATGCGGGCTTCTGCACCGTCCCTAACCCCTTCAATCCGAAGCAGAAGTCGCACGTCTCGCTGCGACCCCGCGATGTGGACGTGATAGTCTTCTGGACCAGGAACCCGGCACCGCTCCTTCCCCGTCTCTGGGAGCTGGACGATCGCGGCTATGACTACTACTTCCTCTACACCTTGCTTGCATACCCGGGAGAGCTGGAGCCGAACGGTATTCCCGCGGAGGAATCGGTACGTACCTTCCGCAGGCTTGCCGACATGACCGGCCCCGGACGGGTCGTCTGGCGCTATGATCCCATTGTGCTCTCCTCGATCACGGACGTGGAATTCCATCATCGCACCTTCCTGCACCTGGCGGAGTCGCTGCGCGACAGCACTTCCCGCTGCATCGTGAGCCTCGTCGATTCCTACAAGCACACCGAGGCCAGGCTCTGTACGCTGAGCGAGAGGAACATCAGGTTTCACAGGCACACGAAGAGCGTGCTGTCCGAGCTGTTTCCGCGCATGGCCGAGATCGCGCGGGCCAACGGGATGATGTTGACCAGCTGCGCGGAGGAGCGGGATCTGACATCTTTCGGTGTGGCCCCCGGGAAGTGCATAGACGACGCCCTCATCAGGGATGTCTTCGGCCGCAAGGTGTCGCACAGGAAAGACCCCGGCCAGCGGGCCGCCTGCGGCTGCGTGGAGAGCAGGGACATCGGGGTCTACGATACCTGTTCGCGCGGATGCTTGTACTGCTATGCCACGAGATCGACCGCCGGTGTTGAAAGGAACCGGGAAAGGCACGATCCCCGGGCGGAATCGCTCGTGACGTGAAACGTCGGCACCGACACTACTTGCGGATCGTGATCTCCTTCGTGCCCGCGATCTTTCCGCCGAACGGCCCGGTATCGACCGTCACGGATACGTTGAACACGCCGTAGTCGATTTCCATAGGCTTGTAGAAGCGGGTATCGAGGCCTATACTCGGCCGTGAGATGAAGAAGATTGGATTGGCACTGGGGGGTGGCGGCGCCAAGGGGCTGGCGCACATTCCCATGCTGGAGGTTTTCGACGAGATGGGGATCCGGCCGCACCGCATGGCCGGAACGAGCATAGGCTCAATCGTGGGCGCGCTCTACGCGTCCGGCATCCGCGCCGCGAAGATCCGCGAGGGGGTCGACCGCATGGTCATCACCAAGGGCGACTCGTTCCGCGACGCGCTGCGCAAGAGGGATGTGTTCAAGTGGCTCGAGTTTATGGACATCGAGTTCGGGCGCGGCGGCATCTTCAAGGGGGACAGGTTCATAAGGTTCCTGTACGACGCCATGAAGGTATCGACGTTCGAGGAGCTGGAAATACCGCTGCGCGTCGCCGCGACCGACTTCTGGACCTCGGAGCCGGTCATACTGGAATCGGGCGACCTGCTTCCCGCCGTGAAGGCGAGCATGGGCCTGCCCGGGGTCTTCACGCCGGTGAGGATAGGCGACCGCGTCCTGATAGACGGCGGCGGGGTCAACCCGGTTCCGTACGATATCCTCCATGACTGCGACCTGGTCGTTGCGATCGACGTGATGGGCAAGATGCGGGAGCACAAGACGAAGGTGCCCAATGTGGTTCGGGCGGTGCTCGGAGCGTTCGACATCATGCAGAACTCCATAATCGCGGAGAAGCTGAAACACGATCCACCGGACATCTACATCAAGCCGGACGTCATCGGCGTTGATATACTCGACTTTTACAAGGCGAACGACATCTACGAACAGTCCGGGCCGGCGCGACGCGAGCTGCGTGAGAGGCTCGAAGCCGCGCTCCAGCCCGAAACACAATGAAGTTGACAAACGGGGCGTGGCTGTGTTTCTGTGCGTCCAGGACAGAGATGGCGGAGATGGCGAGAATTCTTACAGTTGATGACGAGGAGTTCATCCTCATAATCATTGAGACCCTCCTTACCTCGGAAGGTCACGACGTTGTCGCCATAAAGGACGGTGAGAAGGCCGTCGAGTTCCTGAAATCCGAAGAGCCCCTGGACCTGATGATCTCGGATGTCCGGATGAACCCGATTAACGGGCTGGAGCTCCTCAAGCTGGCCGGGGAGGTCAGGCCCGGGATGCCCGTCATCATGGCAACCGCCTTTCATTCGGAGGAAAGGGCGAAAGAGGTGGCGGACATGGGGGCTTTCGCCTACGTTCGCAAGCCCTTCAAGGGCAACGATATCCTGGCCAAGGTCAACGAAGCGCTCGGCCGGTAGGGTATATTGCCGCCCTTCCTGCTCCTTGCTATCCCTTGCTCTTCCCTACTCGAAAGCGTACAGGTAACCGTCCTCGTTGAGAATGAAGGCGCGGCCGGCGTAGATGGCGGGGACCGATTCGTAGACGCGCTCGGACATTTCGCAGCGCCAGAGACAGTCCGTGGTACCGTCGCCGTTACCCTCGGCATCCACGCAGCAGAAGAACGGGTTGGAGGTCGATGCGAAGTAGACCTTGCCGCCGGCCACGGCCGGCCCGGTGATTCCTCCGCCGGGGTGTTCCCATATCTCTGTGCCGTCATCGGCGTCGAGGCAACGGATGCGGGATGCGACAGGGATTGCCGCCTGCCTGGCGCTCATCGATATGTATATACGATTGCCCGACAGGGCCGGAGACGCGTTCATGCAGCCGTCCTCGATGGGATACTCCCAGAGCTTTGTCCCGTTGGCATACGCCGGCGCGCCCGAAACGGCAGCGCCAAGCTCGAACCGCCAGATTTCCTCTCCCGTTTCGTGGTCGAGCGCGAAGACAAAGCGGGAGGGTGTGCCGATGAACACTTTGCCCTCCGCACCCGTCGGCTTCGACTGGTACCAACCACCGGAGGCCATCTCGTCCGATCTGTAGGCATGGCCGTCAACGGTTGCTCTGTCCATTAGGAAGTATTCCCAGAGCACAGCGCTGTCCCCACGTAGACACGGTCCCCGTCGAGCAACGGTTCGGAGAAAACAGGTCCGACATGGAAGTCCCATGTGGTTTCGCCATCGGAGATACGTTTGCAGACGATCCTGTGCTGTCCTGTCACGTGTGAGGGACGGGCCTGGATCCGCTGCTCGCCGTCGGGGTAGATGACGAACTGCTCGTCGGCCACATGCGCGACATAGCCAATTCTATAGTCAGCCTGTCCCGCCGGCATGGTTCCGAGCACGGTGCCGGTTTTCTTGTCGATGAGCGTGAGGTTGCGTGCGGAGAAATCCCTCCCCTGTGCTCCTATCTCGTTGAGCACGATGCTCTTGCCGAGCACTATGGGGGTGGACGCCACGCAAGGCGTGGTATAGGAGGAAGGCACCAGCTTGGGGCCGCCGGCGGGCTCCGGCAGCGGCGCCCGCCGCGTCTGCCAGAGGCACTGTCCGGTTTCGAGATCGATGCAGCGGAGTAGTGCGCGTATACCGGGGCACGCGGCGTAGAGGCGACCGTTGTCGACCGCGGGCCGTGCGTACCATGCGAGCCCGACAGCGTGCTTCCAGGCGATGCGGCCCGCAGCAGGCCCCGGCTCGTCAGTACTTGCGGTGTGATGGATATCGCCACCGTAGACGGGCCACGCGCGCGGCGCGTCGACTTGCCGGGGGCTGCCCTTTCCGGGAATGGGTTCGACCGGTGCGCCGGTGCGCTGGAGCTCATCGAGGAAGGCGAACGCGTCCGCAACCGCCGCCGACAGCGCTTCCGGGTCTCCCGAGGTGAGCGCTTCTCCCATAGCGTCGAGCCTGGGCACATAGTCGGTCAGGTCGAATCGCCGGCGCTGGAGCAGGTTGACCCACGTTGCCAGGATCGCGAGGCGACTCGCGCAATTGTTCTCGTCCGTGGCGTGTTCCTCGACATCCTTCCGGGTATCGTCGATTTCTTGGTCGCCCGAGCTCGCGAATTCCCCTGTCACGGCCCGGCCCCCTGTTCGGAAAAGTAGGAGGAGGCGGATACGGACTGCCATCCCTTTTTCGGCACGGGGGCGGAGCGGAAGGAATGGATATCGTGGATTTTGCTCTTGTCCTTCTGTCTCTTGACCGTGAGTTGCAGAATCCCGTGTGCCCTGTCGTCCTTTACGTATGAAGTCCAGGCGGCCCAGAAGTACGCGCCGTCGGGTTTGAGGGCGTGGAGCTGTTCCGGCCAGAAGGAGGAACGGATGTTCTCCATGACGAGCTCGATGGGGAAGGACTTGAGCCTGGTGACGGCGTTTTTCGAGTCGAGGCCGTTGAACAGCATGTACAGCAGGTAGCGGACGATTTCGCGGTCCGGCTTCCGCGATACGTCGGGCATGAGTTGCGTCACCGAACGGCCCGAGAAGTACTCGAAGACTGAGTAGTCGCAGTCAAGCGCCTGCATGCGGCTCCATGCTTTGCCGAGGGTGAGCCTGGGGCGCCACGCGGCGTTCGGCGATCTGTGCGCAAACGGGCCGAGCCGTCCGGCGGCGAGGTCCTCCAGGAACTTCTTCCGGCGCGCCTCCTTCTGTCTCTGCTCCGCTTCGTTCCGGAATCCCTCGGCCCGTCCTCGTGCCGCCTTCAGTTCCGCGCGCCCCGCCACCTCCTTGATTCTGACCCGGATACCGGCGGCGCCCTTCTCGTCGCCTTCCTTGAGCGCGTTGAGCTCCGCTTGCTTCAGGGCGGAGATGATTTGATCGCCCAGAGCCACGGTATCGCTAGCGTGAAGGACATGTGCCTTTCGCTCGGACTGAAGCCGGGCCGCGACGGCCTTGCTTACTTCGGGTTGCGTGTCGGCGTGCCTGCCCGGATCGGAGGTGGCCTTGCCGTCGGCAAGGCGCTTCAACTCCGCCTCGATCTCCCGGACATATGCATCATTGCCTTCGGCCTTCTTCTTCTTGAGCAGGACATTGAGTTGTGTCCTGTACCGGCCATTGGCCATAGACAGCCGTTTCTTCATGCCTCGGTCGATGCTCTTTAGCCTTTGCGCGTACCACTGGTCAAGGGCCGCAAGATCCCTGTCAACGGCTCTCGCGGGTGTCTCAGGGCCGGCTGCCGGGCAGGCGACGGGCAGCATACAAGCGCAGAATAGCGTGATAAGTAGCCTGTTCATCATGATTGCGCGAGTGTACAATACCGCATGCAAAAATGCAACGATGCTGTTGGAAGGGGAGCCGGGGCGTGATTCCCTGATACGGAACGGCGATTGTCTGTTATTCCGGCCGGCTGCCGGTGTATAATATAGTGGAAACGAGTGAAAACGCTGTTAGCCATAGACAACGACGAGGCCATGCTGAAGTGCCTCAGGACCGTGCTCACCTTGGCGGGGTACGAGGTCATCGTTACCGACACCCCGGCGGAGTTCCTGAAGATGCTGGATGAGCGTGAGCTGGACGCGGTGCTGGTGGATATCCACATGCCGGTGATGAGCGGGATTGACCTGTACCGTGAGCTCCGCAAGCATAAGGACGTTCCAGTGCTGTTCGTTACGGCCTACCCTGAACTACTGTCTGTCGAGGACAAGAAAGTCCTCGAAATGTGGAAGGTGAACTTCAGCGACGGGTTGACCGACGCCATCTACAAGCCTTTTAACGGCGACGACCTGCAGGCGAAGGTCGAGGCGCTGATCGGCGTCGCAGTCTGACCCGGTCAGCGGACGAACTTCTTCTCTACCTTGAAGCCCATTCGGCCCGTGCCCGTGTCTCCCGCGGCTATGACCTGTACGTCCTGGTTTTCGACGTGGATCGTGAACCTGGAGTCGTTCGGCGGATCGGCCGCTGCCGTGACGGCGAGAACGGTGATGAGGAACCCGACCGGGGGGGCGAATCGGGAGGTGTGCATTTTGCTCTCCTGGTTTAGCGTGTGAAGCGCAGCCTGTAGAAAAGCGGGTTGGCCATGGCGGGGATGGGATCCGCCACGTTGGTGCTCAGGCCCTGCACCGTGAAGTTCGTGGTCTCCTGCCAGGTATTGGAAGTCAGGTTGACGGTTCTTTCGACGTGGCACGTCCGCCCCATCATCTCCTCGATGTCAAAGACGGCCTGGGAATTGGACACGTTGAAGGTCGAGAACCGGGGCCGCGGCTGTGGGCCGGTGATGACGTGACGTTCCAAGCCCGGCGCGATCGCGACGTGGTCGGTGTCGCAGATCGTGCCGATCAGTGTTCCCTTGGGAAAGAACTCGCCAATGTCGTTCGTGTACAGCGTTGAATTGGTGAAAGTGCTCTGAACTGCGAAGACAACAGCCGTGTTTTCGACGTACCAGGTGCCGCTGGTGTAGGTCCACTGCAGGAAATCATTGCCGTCGTTCGAAACCGACCAACCGGAAGGGGTGAATACCTGTTCGACGCCATATGTCTGTATGCCGATGGTGCCGTTGACACTATCCAGCCGCCAGATGAAGGGCTCGTCCCCTTTTGTGTAGCTCCAACTGAACCGTCCTGTCCCGTTGTTGGAGCTGACCACGGTGAGCGTTGCGCCATAGCACGCGAGCGTCAGGCAGAACGCGGCCGTTGCGGTCACCGCACCCGAGAGGATCTTGCGAGGTCTTTTCATAGCAAATGCCCGTAACGGGGCTCCAGGCCGGCTGCGAGGTCCCGGGCGTCGGGATCGTCCTTGAGGAATCTGAAGTCCTTGAAGTCGAAGCCCGGCGCCACTGTGCAGCCGACGAACGAGTATTCCCCCGTTGTATACGCCGCCTGGTAAGTGTTTCCCCTCACCACATGCTTGAATTTGTCGCCCAAACGGTTGCCCAGCCGCGTTTCCGTCGTTCCGTCACTGTCCAGTTGTACCACTACCAGGGCGTCACCACCATAGAAATGCCATATTTCATCGTGGGAAACGGCATGAAAGCGGCTGACCTGCCCGTCTGCAAGCAGGAAGTATATGTCCGTTACCGTGTTGCGTGGCTCGCCGACTACGGGGCTATTCACCATCACGCTGGACCTGTACACTTCACGGTAGAAACCGCCCTCCGGGTGTTCCTGGAGGCCATATTCCGCAATTATGTCGGTCACGGTCATGGATTTTGAACCCTCCGCAGGTTAGCGGGGGAGGGGGGGGGTATGCGAGAATAATACTAAATCCGGGCTCCGAAAGCAACAACGCTTTTCCGGGCGTCTATGGCTTGGGTGTCAGCCGGATATTGGCCCAAGGGTTGCTGTTGGTGAACGTTCCCCCGAGGTTCTGGAGGATTTCGGCAACCTGGTTCGACGGCCCGTTTATCTGGAAATGTGCCGCGGCATTTGTGGCGAGCGGGGTGCCGACTACGTTGCGGATTACCAGGTTCGCGGACCCGTCCATGCGTAGCCCCCATCTATTGTCGATCAGGCTGTTGTTCTCTATCCAGTTCCCCGAATTATCGACCCTGATGCCGTCGTCGTTGGCCGTCACGTTGTTGTCCCTTATAATGAACCTTTTCGGTCCGAAAGGCGTGTATTTCCGTGGGAAACCGGGGAATTGCGCGCGGACCAAATGGAAATGTTCTCAAGAGGGTCGGCATCCGGCCGATGGCTGCTGATCGTCGGGGTCGTGCTGGCGGTGATCCTTGTGCCGTTCATCCTCTTCGGAGAGGAAGTCGAGGAATGGACAGAGGGGTTTCGTGACAGCGCGGCAAACCGGCCGTTGCTGGCCGCCACGGTCCTCGGCGGACTGCTGGCAACCGACATAATCTTTCCCGTCCCGTCCAGCCTGGCCAGCACGGCAGCGGGCCTTCTCCTCGGATTTACCGTCGGCCTGCTTACGTCCATGGTTGGCATGACGGTCAGCTGTGTTGCCGGCTTCTGGATTGGCAGGGGGTGCCGGCAGCCTGTGGTGGCGCGCTTCATGGGGGACGGAGAATTGGAGCGATTGAACGGGTTGAGTGACAGGTTTGGGTCCTGGGCGATAGTCATATCGCGCCCGGTCCCGGTCCTGGCCGAGGCGTCCACGGTCTTCGCGGGAATGAGCGGAATGACCGCAAGGCGATTCCTCCTGCTCACCGCGCTGTCGAACCTGGGCATCTCCGCCGTATACGCGGCGGCGGGAGCGTTCTCGGCGGAGGTGAATTCGTTCCTGATCGCGTTCGCGTTTTCGATGCTGGTGCCGGGGGTTGCGATGTTCATGGGGGGTAGGATCGTCGCCCGTAATCGTCAACCGAAAAGGGCGAGAAAACGGGGGAGAACGTCGAGATATGGCTAACTCCCTACAGAAAAGAGAATTGGACAAGAAGGAGTACTGTCAACTTTGAAAGTACGGAAAGAGAGGAAAGGAGAACAGAGATGAAGATTATTGAACCGCATATTCACATGTATTCGAGGACAACTGACGATTACCAGAGGATGTACGAGGCGGGCATCCGGGCGTGTGTCGAGCCCTCGTTCTGGCTGGGATCGAACCGGCGCTACGCCGGGACGTTCTTCGACTACTTCCAGCTTATACTGGAATTCGAGACCGTGCGGGCCAAGCGGTTCGGGATCGACCACTACTGTGCGGTGTCCCTGAACCCCAAGGAGGCCGAGGACGTGCCGCTTGCCGACGAGGTGATCGACGGCCTGAAGGAGTACGTGGGCCATCCGAGATGCGTCGCGATCGGCGAGATCGGGTTCAACAACCAGACATCGAACGAGGAGCGCGCGTTCGTGAAGCAGTTGAACCTCGCAACGGAGCTCGATGTTCCGGTCATCGTCCACCTACCGCACACGGACAAGCTGCGCGGCACCAGGCGGTCCGCCGAGATCGTGAAAGCGGAGGGTGCCAACGTTGAGAAAGTGATCCTCGACCACAACATCGAGGAGACCATCGAAACGTCCCTGGAAACGGGGTGTTGGTCGGGAATGACCGTCTACCCGATCTCGAAGCTCACGCCGGAGCGTGTCTCGAACATGATCAAGAAATACGGCAGCGAACGGATCATCGTCAACGGTTCCGCCGATTGGGGAGTGTCGGATCCGTTGAGCCTGGTGAAGGTCGTGGACTACATGTCGAAGGACGGTCACGACGAGGCGGCGATCCAGAACCTGGTTTTCAACAACGCGATGAAGTTCTACAGCAATTCGCCGAAGTGGAAGCCGGAGCTGGACCTGGAGCCTATCGATCCGCATGAATTTCAGAGGTAGGAACGGGAGTGGCAGAGTGTGTGCGTTTGTGGGTGTGTGAGTCCGGATACCCGCATACACACGCACTCACATACTCGCACACTGGTGAACCGAATATACTGTGATGCACATAGGTGACAGAACAACCGGTCGCGCTCAGGCGTGGGTGCAGCTTGTAAGGGCGCCGAATCTCTTGACGGTGCCCGGCGACCCGCTCGCCGGGTTTATGCTGGCACTGCTTGGCGGGGCTGAGGGGCGCCCCGGCCGGGCGGTCCTGTGTGCGCTGGCCAGCCTGTGTCTCTACATCGCGGGGCTCATCTCGAACGACTACTTCGACTTCAAGGAAGACGCCATCGCGCGCCCGAGGCGTCCGTTGCCCAGTGGGTTGATCAAGCCCGGCGCCGCGCTCGGCATGGCGGTACTGGTCGCACTGATAGGTATTGGCATGGCGGCGAGAGCGGGATACTGGTCGCTGGGAATCGCCTGTGTCCTGACGGCCGCCATCGTCTCCTACAACGCGGGCATGAAGAGAATCCCCGGTATTGGATGTCTCAACATGGGCGCGTGCAGGGGGCTGAGCCTTCTGCTGGGCGCATCGGCCGCGGGCAGCGTAGGGCTGTCTTCCCGCGTAGTGATCTCGGCGGCGTGCGGTCTGACTCTCTACGTGGCCGCTGTCACGGCGATTGCCGCGAAGGAGATGGAGACCGTCAAGGTAGGGGGGAAGCGCTGGGTGCCCGCGGCTGTGCTGGTTGCCTGCTTTGTTCTACTGGCGATTGCACGGCCAGCGGGCGTGGCGATGCCGCTGGTGGGCGCGGGGTTCGCCGCGCTTGCCGTGGCCTGGGCCTGGCGGTGCGGCGGGCTGCTCGGCGGGACTCCCGAGCCGGCCGTGGTGTCGGCCACGATCGGCAGGCTCCTGCAGGGCCTGCTCCTGGTGCAGGCCGCGTTCTGCGCGCAGCTGGTCTGGATGGGTGTTGTGGCCGGGGCCGTGCTGGCGGCCATGTGGCCGGGGTTGTCGGTACTGGCGAGGAAGTTCTATCAGAGCTGATTGCAGAACGGAGCGGGAAGGGGCAGAAGGGGAGAGCAGGGGGTAGGAAGGGAGCAGGACCTGGGAAGTGGGAAAAGCAGACAAAAGACTAGTGGTTGTTCAGGTGGCGGCGCTGGGACGGGAGCTGGTGGAGGCGAACGGCTTCACGGAGTGGCAGGGCCTGACCTTCGAGCCGCTGGAACCGGTCTTCCCGGCGTTGACCTGCACGGCGCAGGCGTCGTTCCGGACCGGCGGGCTTCCGTCCGAGCACGGTATAGTCGGCAACGGTTTCTTTTTCGGAGATTTGATGCGGCCGCTCTTCTGGGAGCAGTCCACCCGGTTAATCACCGGTCCGCGCATATGGAACTCGTTCTCCAGCAAGGGCGGCCGCACAACAATGTTGTTCTGGCAGCAGAGCCTCGGGGAATCGGTCGACGCGATTCTCTCGCCTGCGCCGATTCACAGGCATCACGGCGGGATTGTTCAGAGCTGCTACAGCAAGCCGCGTGACCTCTACGGGAAGGTACGCGGCGCGGTGGGACGGGACTTCAATCTGATGCATTACTGGGGGCCGATGGCGTCCGTGAAGTCATCCGACTGGATCGCCGATGCGACGGTGGCCGTGCTCGAGGACCCCGCCGGCGCCCCGGACCTGTGCCTTACCTACCTGCCGGGACTGGACTACGACCTGCAGCGTTACGGCCCCGATTCGCCCAAGGCGCGTGCGGCGCTGGAGACGGTGTTCGACGAGTTGAGCAGGATCCTGTCGGCAGCGAAGGATAGCGGCCACGAAGTGCTTGTGTTCGGCGACTATGCCATAGGGCGTTGCGACAAGGGCGCGGTCCTGCCGAACCTGGCCTTGCGGGAGGCCGGGCTGTTCGCGGTCCGTGAGATCGGCGGCGCGGCGTACCCGGACTTCTACCTGTCTGACGCCTTCGCCATTGTGGATCACGAGATCGCGCACGTCCACGTTAACGACCCGCACGCGAAAGAACGGGCTATCGAACTGCTCGGCGGCATGGACGGAGTCGAGAAAGTGTTGGCCGACGATGAACAGAAGGAACTGGGGATTGCGCATGAGCGTTCGGGCGACCTGGTGGCCATGGCATCTGACGGCCACTGGTTTGCCTATCCGTGGTGGGAGGACAAGAATGAAGCACCCGACTACGCAAGACACGTCGATATCCACAACAAGCCGGGCTACGACCCGTGCGAGCTCTTCTTCGGCTGGCCGCCCGGAACGGTCAGCCGGAACACGACGAAGATCAAGGGGTCGCACGGCCGAATCGGACCGGGCCGCGAGGTTTGCTGGGCCGCAACTCGCCCAATTGGCGGTGAGCCGGGCTCCCTGCCCGGGCTTGCCGGCGCCGCGCGTGACTGGCTGGAGGGACGAGATGGCAACTGAGAATGCATCACGCTTCAACTGTGATGTCTATGAGCAGAGCTTCTCCGTTTCGTACGACTACCCGGTCTACTTCACCCGGTCGGTGTTCGAGAAAGGCAGCGACCTGCTGAGTTCAGTGATCGACCGTAAGGATGGGCCGCTGCCGCACAGGATAATGGTCTACATCGATTCCGGTGTCGCGGACACCACGCCCGGCATCGTCGAGCGCGTCAAGGAGTACTTCGAGGGAAGCCCCGACCGGCTGTTGTTGGTGTGCGAGCCGAGAGTCGTTCCGGGGGGCGAGAACGCGAAGAACGGCTGGCGGGACGTGAGAGATATCATGAGGGCGCTTGGCGACCAGCACATGTGCCGGCAGAGCTACGTTGTTACGATCGGCGGCGGGAGCGTGCTTGACATGGTCGGGTTCGCGGCTTCGCTGGTCCATCGTGGCGTGCGGCAGGTACGGCTGCCCACCACTGTGTTGAGCCAGAACGACGCCGGGGTCGGGGTCAAGAACGCGATGAACGAGCGCGAAACCAAGAACTTCGTGGGTTGCTTCGCCCCGCCGTTCGCCGTCATAGACGATTTCGATTTTCTCAGGACCCTGGAGCAGGAGGACTGGGTTGGAGGCATAGCCGAGGCGTTCAAGGTAGCCATCATCAAGGATGCCGATTTCTTCGACTTTCTGTGCGGGAACGCCACGCGCTTGAGGGACCGGGACGAGAAGGTGATGGAGGCCCTGATCCGGCGCTGCGCGATACTGCACCTGGAGCATATAAGGACAGGCGGCGATCCGTTCGAGTTCGGCTCGTCGCGGCCGTTGGACTTCGGGCACTGGTCGGGTCACAAGCTTGAAGGGATGTCCGGGTTCGCCCTCGGGCACGGGCAGGGGGTGGCGGTCGGCATTGCGCTGGACTCCTTCTACGCGGCCAGGAAGGAAATGATTTCCGAACGAGACCGTGACAGGATACTGGAAGGACTGGTAAACTCGGGCTTGCCGGCATACACTCCGCTGCTGTCGCGCCGGGTGGGTGGGAACAGGCTGGAGATCCTCGAGGGCATGGAGGACTTTCGCGAACACCTCGGCGGGAACCTGACGGTGGCCCTGCCCGACGGTATCGGTGCCAAGGTCGAAGTCAACGACATGGATATCGAGGTTATCGCCGAAGGCATAGAGTTCCTGCAGGAACGTTACGGAGGAGGCGCCGAGTGAAGCTACAGGATCAGCCGCCCGTACATCTCAGCTACTGCCTGAACATCCATCCCGGGGAGACATGGGCCGAGAACCTGGCGGCCATCAGGGAACACGCGCTTGCAGTAAGGGAGGCGGTGGCTCCCGGTGCCGCGTTTGGCCTCGGGATGCGGCTCGGCAACACGGCCGCGCTCGAGCTGGTCGACACCGCCACGCGCGACGAATTCAGGGCGTTCCTCGCGACGAACAACCTGTATGCCTTCACGATCAACGGTTTTCCGTACGGCCGCTTCCACGAGGAGCCGGTGAAGGAGAATGTCTACAAGCCGGACTGGCGACAGGTGGAGCGGCTGGACTACACCGTGCGGCTGGGGGAGATTCTCGCGGACCTTCTGCCGGAGGGAGTGCCGGGCAGTATCAGCACGGTGCCGTGCTCCTACAAGGAATGGTTGGCGGAGGGCGATCTCAGCGAGGCGGCGGTCAACCTGGCCGACTGCGCACATCATCTCGAGCGGTTGCACGCGGAGAAGGGCGCCGACATCTGCCTGGGCCTCGAGCCTGAGCCGGACTGTGCCATGGAGACCACCGGCGAGACGATCGCGTTCATCGAGGAGTACATGTTCGACGACGGGGTTAAGCATCTGAACACTGAGTACGGCCACAATCCCGACGAGGCACGCAAGATGATGCAGAGACGTATCGGCGTGTGCTTCGACACGTGTCACGTTGCCGTCCAGTTCGAGGACGTCTGCGACAGTCTCGCACAGTACAGGAAACACGATGTCAGGATAGCAAAGGTACAAATCAGCGCCGCGCTGGAGACTGACACAAGTGAGGAAGGGTTGCGGCAGCTCGGGCGGTTCCATGACGAAGTCTACCTGCACCAGGTGAAGGTGCAGTCGGTGGCCAACGAGGTGGTATCGTATCCCGACCTGAACGACGAGACGCTGAGGAACCTTTCGGGCGGCGTCACGCGCGCGGTGCGAGCACACTTCCACGTGCCGCTTTACTATGAAGGAACGGACGTTCTCAATTCCACGGCCATCGATCTGACACCCGACTTTTTCACGGCGGCCGTCGAGGCGGGCGCAACACAATTCGAAGTCGAAACATACACGTTCGACGTGCTGCCCGACGAACTGCACGCTCTCCCCGTAACCGAGAGCATCGCGAAAGAGCTCCAGTGGGCCCGCGAACGGATCGCCGGGGAAGTCGGAAGCTATCAGTAATCAGTGATCACTGATTACCGGATACTACTCCGCCTCAAACCTGAGTCGGCGGCACAGGCACCCGCTTCTCGCTGTCTGTCAGCTTGGTGTATCTTCTGCGCGACCCGCCGGGCGGTATCACGGCGATTATCGTGCCCGGCTTGCGCCGCGGCGCGCGGCCGCCGCGTTTCGCCTTCGCGAGCTGTTGCTCGTAGTAGCCGTCGGTTGTGACTACGTCGGCGCCGACCTCCGCGAGCGATTGCCCGGTAGTGGGATGTGGGTACAGGCCGCGCCGAACCCCGGTCTTTGATTCGCTGATGTCCTGCCGTGCCGAGATGACCGCCACTTTCGGATGCATGCGTTCGTAGACCTCGAGAGGCGAGCTGTGCATGCTGCCGTGGTGCGCCACTTTGACCAGCCAGCAGTTCAACATGTTGACCATCTTCTTCACCTGCGGGTCGTGATGGGAGGTGCGTTCGATGAAGGGATACTCCTGGCTGATCTGGGCCCAGCTATCGAATTCCGCGTCTCCGCCCAGGATCGCCACCGCCTTCCCGCTTGCCTGTTCCCGCTCGGGGTCGCGGTTGCCGACGTATCGGGCGGACTGGGTAATAACCGCGTCCTTGGTGCAGTTCTCGAAGCGCAGGACTACTGACGCGTTGTTCATGTCCACGCCGTACGTCGCGTACCGGTTCCTGAGGGTGACGGAAGGGGACAGCGCCGTGACCCGGACGGTGCCGTAGTACCACTCCATGCCCGATGAGACGCGGCGCATTTGGACGCCGTGCTTGCTGACCGCCTTGAGTATCTTCCTGTAGGTAGAGGAGTTGTGACGGAAGCCGCTGTCCCAGAACTCGGCGGGCCGGTAGGACGGGCTGTCGAGCAGGCGCCGGATCCCCGAAATGTGGTCCATGTGCGGGTGCGTCGCGCAGACGAACGCTACGTGCCCCATTGGCCGAACACTGCCCAGCTCGTCGAGGTATTTCATCGCCTTGTCGGCGTTGTAGAAATCGATGATGCCCCAGGGACGACCACCGACGCGGGGTTTCGGGAACTCCACGACGATAGCATCGCCGAGACCAACGTTCAGGAAATGAATTATCATGTCCCTGTCCTGTATTTCTGCCGGTTTCCTGCTCATCGCTGTCCTCCCTTGACTTTGGCGTTCGCCAGTGCCTCGGCGTACAGGCGCTTGCTGATGTCCTTCACTGCGGGAATGTGGTCGATGCGGAGAATGTCGGCCGGCCCGTCGCAGACCGCTATCGAATCAGGATTCGAGCGATTGCCCTTGATCCGGAATCTGCCGCGAAGCAGCACCTGCCCTTCCTTTATGAACCGGAGCAGAATCTGCTCGCGGCTGCCGCGGAGCAGGTCCGGCTCAGGGATGTCGGCTTTGTCCTCGCCGAGGAAGAGCTCGACCATTTTGCGACGATTGGCGCCCCGGAGCCCAAGACACCGGAGGGTCTCGGCGGGGTCGACGAGCTCCTCGCGCTCGTCCTCCCACTCATCGTCCCGGTCCGATATGGTCTTTACGCCGGCCGCAAGCGGCGCGATGAGCAAGCGTATCAGCGCACGGTCGAGGACTTCGTCAACGGTTATTCTTTCAACGGGCGGTTTGCTGGGCATGACGCTTCTCCCTTGTGGAATCAATACACAAGCTGCAGCATAGGGGATGGGGAGCAGAGGTCGAGCAGAAAAGTTGACTACCGGCCGTTCCGTTGCGGCGGAATTCGTTGGAATTCCGATCCGGCGTGATCAACGGGGCTCGGAATTGCCAAGCAATTCCGCTACAGCCGGCGGGGGAGTGTTCTACTTACCGGCGATCTTGGCGAGAGCCTGCTTGACTTCCCTTCTCACGTCCGGGTCTTTCTCGCGGGCCAGCATCGTGGTCAGAGTCGGAATGGCGGCAACGGCGTCCGGTCCATACCTTCCGAGCGCCTTCGCACTTTGCAGGCGGGGCCACTTGAGCTTGTGGTGGCATTGCTTGATCAGTACCGGCACGACCCGCTCCGGCTCCGCACGGATGCTGCCCAGCGCCAGGGGAACCGCGGCGGGCCGTATGGCTATAGCCCCGATAAGGGGCGTTACGGCGTCCTTGGCCTCCGGCCCGATCTCAGCCAGGGCGAGCGCGCCGTTATAGCTCAGCGCCCATTCCTCGTTGTGCAGTGCGTTGATGAGCTCCCTGACCGGGACGGCATTGCGGCAGCCCCCGAAGCCCATCGCGATGGCCGACCACATCCGGACCTTGGGATCCCCGTCGTCCAGGGCACGGCGAAGGGCGGACATCGCGGGACGCGCCGCCTTCTTGCGCTCGAACAGGGCCCTGGCGGCGAGGCGACGGGCAACCAGGCTCTTGTCCGAAAGGGCCTTCGCCAGCTTCCTGACGTCCGCGTCCCTTAGTGTTGCCAGGCTGGGTTCGGGGGGCGGCAGGTTGTTGCCGCCGGAGCAGGTGAACAGGTCCAGCACCTCTTTCGCCGACAGGTCGCGGTCGTAGAGGCAGACTTCGTCGATTGTTGCATCGGCGGCCCAGCGCCAGGTGTCGCCGTTGGGCTGGGCGACGGCAACGCACCATTCGGTTCGGTGGTAGTCGAGCACCTGCCAGTCCAACTCCCACTGCGCGTCCGCGACCCGCTTGCCGTCCACGTAGAGGAGCAGCCGCTTCGCCTTGACGTCCGCGACGCCGACCACGTGGTGCCATTCCTCTATCGAATAGGGACCGGTTTCCGCGCGGAACAGCATTATCCCGTCGGGATGATTCGGGTCTTCCGTGTCCTGCTCGGGATCGACACGCATGTAGATGTCGAAGCGGATCATGGAGTCGGGCCCGTAGAGCAGCCCGAGGTTGTAGCCCGGCTTCATGACTATGGCCAGAGCGTCGGTGCTCTTCTCGGGGATTGCGTGAGCTTTCACCCAGGCGGCGATGGTGAAGTCGGATGACTGCATTCTCCGCAGCCTTCCCGTTACGGGCGCGACCACGTAGTCGCTGCTGCCGTTGAATCGGAGTGCGCCCCCCCTCACACCCTGTACCGGCCGTGGGGCGCCGTTGAACGTCCCGTGATGCTCGTTCCCGCTGTCGTCCGTGATCCGCTCGCCGCCCTGGTTGAATGAATAGTGCAGGAGGAGGCCGTGGGTAAGCCTGTCCGTTAGCGGATCGATTGCGCGCACGTCGAGTCTCCTGATATGGGCGACGGGCGTTGCCAATCTGCGGTTGGCATCGATAAGGAGCTCGAGCGACTCGCACTTCACGACACCGTTCACGGTGTCGCCGTTGCGTAGCGTCACGTCGGCCTCGCCGCGGCTCCGGAATGAGACCTCCCTTATCTTCACGATCGCGAGTTCGATCTCGCCGAAGGAGGCGCGGAGGACGACCGAAGTGAAAGCGGGCGTTCCCTTGACCTGTTGCCCGTCCCTCAGGTGCACCGTCACGAGCATTGGCGGCTCGACCGCGATGTTTGCTATCGGGCCCGCGGGCCGGGGCCGCGCGGGAGCGGGTGCGACTCGCCTGGAGCGCAAGGCGGCGAGGAACAGCAGCGCGAACGCGACGACGGCCACGGCGATCGCGGCGACGAGCATGCACCCGCAGCCCGGTTTCTTCTTTCGCCGTGCGGGTCCCGCAATGAAAGAAGGGGGCTCCGTGCGGCGCAGCGGGGGAGGCCGAGAGCACCGCTCCATGTTCTGTAGTTCTGCCAGGAGGCCTGGGGGGATCTGCACTCCCGCGTTCCTGGAGAGAAGAGAGGCCAGGCTTGCGAGTGAAACGGCAACGCCGGACTTCTGGAGCTGCCTGCAAAGGTGGCCCATGCCTTCGTCGAGGCGGCGCGCGACGGTCGATTGATCGATGTCGAGAGCGTTGGCAATGCGGCCCTGGTTGTAGCCGAGGAAATGGCGCAGCATCACGGGGAGCCGTACGCGTTCCGGGATCTTCTCGATCGCTTCATCGACGTGCGGGCCTACGGCTTTCCAGTCGGGCCGGCGGACGGCGTGTGGGTCCAGGCGCCGCACGGGTTGGACGGCAGGCCCCGGCAGAATGCCCCTGCCCGCGGCAAGGCACGACCGCTTTACAGCATCGCTGTGGAGCCACGCGGGCACAGGTACTGCGATTGAAGGCAGCGCCCTGCTCAAGTCACCGAAGCAGTGACGCGTGGCAATCCGGGCATCCGTGTCGCTCCCGGTGATGCGCAGGGCCGTGCCGTAGACCAGCCTGGCGTAGTCCCGGATCAGTTCGGGAAACGACAGGGTTTCAGCCTTGTCAGCAGGCTCTGCCATGCCCGCATTTTGCGCAAAAGACCCGAGTCGGTCAAGGCAGGGGGGGCGTGCCCTAACGGACGCGTCAGCTCACACGCCAAGCGACTTCCGGTAGATGGCTTCGATGGCGGCGGCGTCCCGGGCTGCGTCCGCGGCGGGTGATCGGAAAGGCGTGTTGTTCTGGACGCTCTCGACGAAGTGCTGTATTTCGGCCTTGTAGGCCCAGACGCGTCCGCCAACCGGGAAGATCTCGCGACGTACCGCGGGCTGATCATTGCCCTTCTTGATGTAGACTTCCAGGTGCGCGGGCTCGTTGCGCAGGAGCAGCGGAGGCGAGTCGGCCCGAACCCAGCCATGCTTGAAGTAGACCTGCGTGTGCTCGTCCCAACCGTGATACGACATGCCGCCGGACTCGATGGTGCACAGGCAACCGTTGATGTCGAGAACGACGATCCCGCTCAGTCCGTCCTCCGGGTCGATGTGTGCGCTGTGAACCTTCACTTCGGCTTCGTCGTCCAGGAACCAGCGGAGCAGGTTGATGTTGTGCGTGTACTGCTGGAGGTAGCCGAGATAGCCTTTCTGCCTGTTCTGGGGCAGCCATTCGGGCCATGGCAGCTCGCTCTCGATTGGCGGGTTCGGTTCGCCGGTCCTGATGTGCAGCGTGTCGAGCCCGGCGGTCCAGTCGCCGCAGAATCCATGGTTGCGAGCGAAGCGCGGATCGCCGCTGTCGGCGCGCAGCTCGTCGAGCAGCTCCCGGGCCGCGATGTTGCCGGCATCGTATCGCTTCATGTACGCGACCATGATCCGCTTGCCGGTCTCTTTCTCGGCGGCGACGATACGTTCCGCCTTCCGCGAACAAGGGCCTCCTCCGGGGCGAAGGCGGGGTCTTCGTGTTCGATTGAGAGTACACCGTCGTAGCCGGCGGCACGGAGGCCGCGGACGTAGCGTCCCCATTTGACGTCGCCGTATCCGGGGGTCACATAGTGCCAGTCGCCGGCTTCGCGGTCATAGCCATAGATCAGCGTGTCCTTGGCATGCGAGTGGAAGATACGCCCCTCCGCTATGTCCAGCACATCCAGCGGGTCGATTCCCTGCCGGACAAGGTGCGAAGGATCGAAGTTGAGTCCAACGTTCTCCTGTGGCAACACCTCCAGCAACGCCTCGAAGTGTTCCTTGCCTTCGAGATTCGTGTTAACCCAGTTCTCGAATGCGAGGCGGATGCCCGATTTTGCGCAGATTTCCGCCAGCGGCCCGAATGTGTCGGGCGCCATGTCGCGTATTGTCTCGAGCTTGTTTTTGCCTTCGGCCTCGGCGGGGAACCCGGCGAACGGCGAAATCGTGTCCACCCCAAGAGCTTCGGCGGCGGGTATCCATTCGCGTACTGTTTTGTCGACGAACGCGAAATGCTCGGCGCCCTGCGGGCTGCCGTGCATCAGGGAGAACGCGGTGGGCGTGACGCCGGCGGTGCCAGCCAGGCGACGGGCGCGATCGCGGTGGAGCCGCCTTCGAGCAGTAACACGGTTACTTCGATTTCCTGTTCGTGCATATCCTCCGTCACCGGGATGTAGTAGGTGTAGTTGGCTTCGCACGGCCTGAGGTTGGCTTCCCAGACGTTGCTCTTGTATGACGGGGCACGGTCCGGTGCGCCGACCGCACGGTCGCCGATCCGGGCCGCGGCGTACGCCTTCTCTATGCCGTGCTCTCCTTCGATGGCGACGCAGACATAAGCGCCGCCGGCTTCCTTGCCAAGCGGGAACGTGCCTCGCCAGGCTGCGACCGGTGGGGCGGCGGCGGGCATGGCGAACAGGTTCGACCCGCGCCAGCGGGTGCGGTCCACGTTGATACCGGCAACCATGGCCGAAAGATCGGAAACGCGATCGGGCGCGTTGGGACAGCGGAGATACCTGACCGGCTCGCCGGCCACCGTGGCAACGAGGGTCTTTACGGCGTACCGGCTATAGCTCACTCCGCTTCCATTGCGCTCGATCCGGGCAACGTCCACTGAGCGCAGCGGGGCGGAGCTGTCGGTCTGGAAGGTGATATCGCGCCAGTTCGCCAAGTCGGGCGAGACCTGTGCCTGCAGCTCATCGTAGTGCAAGGCGCCATCCCTCGAGAGATACTGAACAGTTAGGTTGTCTACCTTCAGCGGCGAACCCATATCCACGCGCAACGCGCCGCCGCTGATGCGGAGATCGGTATCGTTCCGGTACCAGACGCCGAAGAAGGTTTCCGGGTTGTCGTCGAACATGTACCTGTCCCAGATGCCGCGGCGCCGGAAGAACTCCTGTTCGAAGAATGCACGGCGGGCCGCCTTCACCTCCGGGACCGCGGTGGGGCCGGAGCGCCGGAGCTGTCGGACTTCGAGCGCGTTGTTGTCGGCGGCAAAGCAGGTGGCTTCATAGAGCTGCTCGGCGTCGTCCGGCACGGGTATGAAGCGCAGTTCGCCGAGCCTGCGGGGGTAGGAAGCGTCAATGGGTGTCTCGAGCTGTTTGATCTCGGGCGGCCTGCCGGGCAGGTTCCTGACGACCTCGTAGTCGCAATCCCTGATGCCGGGCTCGTCGAATGGTTTGGATGAGGCCGCCAGCAGGTACGACCGGAACGGCGGCACCTCGATATCGAGAGTCGAGCCGACCGGGTGAACGCCGAGGATACGCTCCGCCGGGTGGAAGCGGCGGACGTGCACATCTGCGGTTGTCTCCAGCCCGATGCTCGCATCAAGCGTCACCGTGTATGTTGCCGGCTCCCATGTCAGGTTGCGCATGGTCAGGAAGCGGGTTCCTGCGTCACCGCGGGAAACGGCGAAGGGTCCGTAGCGGTCCTCGGGAAGGACGATGCCGTTCACCAGGATATTGCGGTAGCGGCGGTGAAGATTGTATATCCTGGCGAGCTTCGGGAATTCGTCGTCGTGCAGGAGCCAGGGGTTGCCGTATATTTCGGGTGCCAGGATGAGGCAGCGATTGAATGCCTGGAGGACGAGGTCGTCTTCCCAGTAGTCGAGGCAGGAGGACAGGCATACGCCGTGGTCCTCTGTCAGTCGTTGGAGATCCGGCGGCAGGCCGCGGGCGAGCGCGCCGGCGCGGTGGTGCGGAGCGGTCTGCGTGTTCACATTGAAGTCGCGGCACATGCTCACCATCATTTCCGTTCGCGCGTCCTGCTTTTCGGGCGTATCGCCGAAGCCGTCGGGCCCGGCCCATATACCGAGTCGAGTGCCCATCTCGGCGGCTTGCTTCGCGATTGGACCGAAGCCGTGCGGGTAGTGTTCCTTGAAGCGTTTGCTGTGGGTCGAGCCATAGCACTTGGATCCATCGATGTTGCCGGCGTCCCATGCGTAGATGTCCAACGTCATTCCGTACTCGCGCTGCAGCCAGGCAAAGAAATCGAGGTTGATGAGCGTTTGCTTCTCGGTCGAGCCTTCGTTCGTGTTGTTGATCCAGGAGAAGTACTGGGCCCGGGAGGGTGTGGATTCGTCAGCACCGGGGAACGGGGTTTTGGCTGTCATAGTGGGCCTCATATACAGCAATGCGGGCCGGATGGCGAGCGAAAGCCCGGAGGAAGGCGGGCGGAGCGTGTTTTTCTGGACGCGCGCGGTTGCCGGTGGTAGAGAAGTGATGCTATGAAGAAAGCAGCGATAGTGGTGGGGTTGGTGGTCTGCATCGGCGCTGCTGCCGCGGTTTTCATGAGCTGTGCGCACACGCCGGTGGCGAGGGGAGCGATTGACGCGTCGGGGATTCCCGACGGGGTGTACCGCGGCAAGCACAAATGGTTCCCGGTAAAGGTGACGGTTGATGTGACGGTAAAGGCCGGGAAGGTGGTCAAGATAGCTCTCGTGAAGCACTTCAAGGGCAAGGGCGGAAAGGCCGAGAAGCCCGTGCCGTCGCAGATCATAGAGAAGCAGTCCACGCAGGTTGACGCGGTGACGGGCGCGACGCGGAGCAGCCTGGTGATCATGAACGCGGTCCAGGATGCGATCAACAAGGCAAAGAAGGCCGAGGGCTGATATCAGGCCAGGTGCCCGACAGCCGTGCGCAGGGCGGCGACGGCTTCTTCAAGCGCTTCCTCCGGGATGACCAGCGGCGGCATCAGGTATACCACGTTGTCCAGTGGCCGAAGCAGGATGCCGCGTTCCAGGAGCTCGGCTTGTACCTGCCGGGCGCGCTCGGCGCCCGTGGCTCCCGGTACGTCGGCGAGCTCCACGGCTCCAACCATGCCGAGGCATCGCACATCCCGTACGGCATCCATTTCGTGGATCGGCATCATTTCGCGAAGCATGACTTCACCTGCGGCGGCGGCGCGCGCGACGATGTCCTCTTCCTTGTAGATGCTGAGCGCCCCAAGCGCGGCGGCGGCAGCGATGGGGTTGCCGCCGAAGCTGTGCCCGTGGTAGAACGTGTGGTCCTCGGGCGTGTCGCCGAAGGTGTCGTACAAGTCCCGGCTCACGATCGTGGCGCTGATGGGGAGGGCGCCGCCCGACAGGCCCTTGCCGACGCAAATGATGTCACCCTCGATCCCGGCATGCTCCGAGGCGAACATCTTCCCGGTGCGCCCGAATCCCATCGCGATCTCGTCGACGATGAGCAGGACGTTCTCCTCGTCACAGAGGGTCCGTAGCGCGGACAGGTATTTCGGCGCGTAGATTCGGATGCCGCCTGCGCCCTGGCAGAGCGGCTCGACTATGACGGCGGCGAGCTCGGCGGCCCTCTCCCGCACGATGGCGTTCATCGAGGCGAAGCATTCCAGGTCGCAGGTATCCGGCGTTTTGCCGAATTCGCAGGTGCCACAACACGGGGAGCCGGCCTGGTGGACGGGGAATGTCACGGACCTGAACTGTTTGTGGAAGGACTCCAGGTACCCGACAGAGACGGCGCCGAGGGTGTCTCCGTGGTAGGCGTGTTTCAGCGAGGCAAACCTGTGCTTCTCCGGCCGGCCCGTGTTGTGCCAGTACTGCACGGCAATCTTGAGCGCCGCCTCCACGGCCGAGGCGCCGTCGCTCCCGAAGAAGACGCTCCGCGGACAGGCCGGGAACAGGTGTGCCAGCCGCTCGGCGAGCTCCAGCGCCCGGGGATGGGACAGGTTGCCGAGGATGCTGTGCTGCAGCTTGCCTGCCTGCTCCCGGATGGCGGCGACGATCCGGGGATGGCCGTGTCCGAGATTGCAGGCCCACCACGAGGAGATGGCGTCGAGGTAACGGCTGTTTTCGGCATCGAACAGGTAGACGCCTTCTCCGCGCGTTATGACGGGCAACGGCCCTGCCTCGAGAGCCGAGTGCCGCGTATAGGGATGCCAGAGGAAGTCACCGGCCGACTCGGTATTCGCTTTCAGGTTGAGTGTCATGGCCAGGCTGTGCGGCGGGGGCCCGCCGCGCTCCAGTGGTTCATTCAGGGGACAGGAGTTTCTCTGCCGAAGGCATGTCGCTCAAGCGGTCGGGCGTGAAGAACGGTTTCGGATCGGATGCATCCGCGAGGTCCGGGATGAACGGGATGTGTCCGAGAACGGGAACACCGCTCAGTTCTTCGATGGTCTTGCGGTTGTCCTCCTCGATGTAGCCCCAGGTCGTCGGCTGTGTCTCGACAAGCACGGTGCCGCGCACCGCGAGGCGTGAGCGCTCCAGCTCCCTGAGCGAGAGTAGCGTGTGATTGAGCGTGCCGAGTCCCGGCCGCGCCACGAGGATCACCGGCAGGCCGATCTCGGCCATCAGGTCCAGCATGGTCAGCCCGGCGACGAGCGGCACCAGCAGCCCGCCGGCGCCCTCGCCGATTACCAGTTCGTGTGTTGCCACCAGCTCGTGGAGCGCGGTGAGGATTTGGCCGAACGAAATGGTCTCGTTGGCTCTCTGCGCGGCGAGGTGCGGTGAGCAGGCCGACTCGAGACGAACGGGACACATGCGCTTGATATCCTCGGGCGGCGGGGTGAGCCCCGTGGCCTTCAGGATGAACTCCAGGTCCTCCGGCACCAGTTCGTCGCCGCGCTTGCCACAGCCGGTCTGGATCGGTTTCATGGGCACGGCGTCCCTGCCCGCGGTTCGCAGGATGGAGAGGATCGCGGCAGCCGCCACCGTCTTGCCTATGTCGGTGTCGGTGCCTGTGATAAAGAAGCCGTTCGACATCACGCTCTCTCCGCGAGGGCCAGGAGGCAGTCATACGTGGCGAACACGCCACCAGCAGGACTCTTGTAGTGGGAATCGTAGTGCAAAGCAAGCACTTTGAGCTCGGTTCTGGTCAGGGGAACTCCTGAGGTGGAGACCGGGCCCCCGGTGAAGCCTTGTTCGTGTATGGCGCGAAGGAAGTCCGAGCAGGAATCGAATTCAGAGCGGAACCTCTTTCGCTGGTGCTCCAGGAGGCGCAGGCCCGATGATTCGAGCGCCGCGAACACGTCGTCCGGCCGCGGCAGGCGGGCCCTGACGGTTTTGCGCGGCGCGGCGTGATGCCTGGCCTCGTGAAGCTCCGCGAGCGTATCTTCGAGCATCAAGCCTAAGGTGAAGCGTGCGCCGGGCCGGATGAGGGCCGCCACGGCGCGGAACGCGTCGTCTACCGGCGAGATCCAATGCAGGGACGAGCTGCTGGCGGCCATGTCGAACGGGGCCTCAGTGGCCAGTCCGCGTATGTCCCTTGCCAGGAACTCGACGTTCGGCATGTGCGCCAGGCGCGTTCTGCACTGCGCGACCATGCGAGGCGAGAGATCCAGGGCGGTGATCTTCGCGGATGGGAATGCCAGGGCCAGTTTTTCTGTCAATATCCCGGTACCGGCGCCGACTTCCAGGATGGATTCCGGCGGGGGGACCCCGGCCAGTCGGCCGATTACGCCTTCGGCAACGGCATGCTGGACCGAGGCGTGCCGGTCGTAGGTCGGGGCTGCAGCCGAGAAACGCGCGGGTATGGAGGAGGAAGCCACCACTAATATTCGCTGATTTTAACTGATGGAAGTGGAGTATTATGCCAGGATGCCTGTGAAATGCGATAGGAATCAGAAGGAGGACTATGAAGACGCAGAAGATAAAGATGCTGCTGTCGGGGTTGTTCATGTTGAGCCTGTGCCTGGTGGCGGACGCGCAGGAGAAGTCGGCGGCCAGAACGAAACACCCGCTGTGGCGGGTCAGTTCGAAAGAAAATTCGGTATACCTGTTGGGTTCGGTCCATCTCCTGAAAGAAGGAAACTATCCGCTGGCCGATGTGATCGAAGCGGCCTTCAAGGAAAGCGAGATCGCGGTTTTCGAGGTCGATCTCGGTGACATGGTGAAGCCCGAGAAGCAGATGGTCATACTTCAGAAAGCGTTCCTGCCGCCGGACCAGACTCTCCAGGGGCAGCTGTCCAAGGAAACCTATGAACGACTTAAGGAGGCGGCAGCCGCCATGCAGCTTAACGTGGCGATGCTTGCCCGCTTCCGGCCGTGGTACGTTGCAGTTGCGGTGTCGATGGAGAAGCTTCGGCGTCTCGGGTTCCTACCGGAGAACGGTGTGGACAGGCACTACTACAACAAGGCCGTCAAGGCGGGGAAGAAGGTAGTCGGCCTCGAGACCATCGAGGACCAGCTGGACATGTTCGCGAAGCTCACGGAGAAGAACCAGGAGGAGTTCCTTGGCCAGGTGCTGGACGACATGGACATGGTCGAGGACCAGCTATCGGAGATAGTCAAGGCATGGTCAACCGGTGACGCGAAGGGGATCGAGAAGACGCTGCTGAAGAGCTTCAAGGATCATCCTGACATATACGAGGTTGTTCTCACCAGCAGGAACAAGAAGTGGCTTGTGAAGGTCGAGCAGTTCCTGAAGGGGAAGAAGAAGCACTTCGTCGTAGTTGGAACCGCGCATGTCGCGGGGAAAGACAGCCTGGTGGAACTGCTCGAGAAGAAGGGCTACAAGGTCGAGCAGCTGTAGTCGGCCGCGCTTCCGGCAGATCATGCGGGAGCAATATCAGCGCCGTCGGGCCAATAGGGATCAGGCCGTAGAAGCGGAGGTGAGGGATGACCGAGACTATTGCAGCGCGGGAGCCGGCGAAGGATGTCGACGACGTGCTCAGGCGGTACCTGGAGATCCAGGCTGAGGAGCAGCGGCTGAAGAAAGAGAAGGCCGAGCTGCAGGATCGACTGGCCGAGCATATGAAGGCGCTGGGCAGGAACCAGTGGTATCCGGATGTCGACGACAAGTCCTTGAAAGTGAGATTCAGCGAGTCGACAGTTATCGACTACGATGAGGAACTGCTGCGGCAGCGGCTGGCGGACAGATACGTGTCGATACTGGAACCCGATGTGCGGAAGATTCGGAAGGCCATGGTCAAAGTGGCGCCGTTGCTGCAACCGGTGATCGAACAGATCGGCTCGCCTTCGCCGGACAGAGTCCGTTCGGCGATCGAAGCGGGCGTTGTCCGGAAAGAGGAATTTGCGGGGGCGTTCGAGAAGACGACGAAGCGGATGATTGCCGTGAGCAAGGTGCGGCCGGCCGGTGACCCGAGCGTGGTCGGCGGGGGCTAGTCCAGGAAGGTCGAGATAGCGGTTACCAGCCGTTCGGCGTGTGTCGATGGGAGGTCGTGGCCGGCGTTGGGGTAGACAGTCAGCTCCGCCGATGGCAGGTGGTCCGCGACGAACCTGCCCGCGCCCACCGGCACGATGCGGTCCTCTTTCCCGTGTATCACCAGCGCCGGCGTGATGATGCCGGACAGGTTCTCGCGCAGGTCGGTCTCGGCCAGGTAGGCCAGCCCGGAGGAAAGCACATCCAGCCCTTGGGCGAGCGCCTCGGAAACGCGGTGTTCGACTACAATGTCCGGAATGGTGCCCGGGAACGCGCACTCGCGGAAGAAGGTCGAGAGTGTCTCGTCCGGCCGTTTGCGGAGGCCGGCCTGCATGGCCCTGAGCGTGGAGGGCCGAACGCCGTGCGGATAGTCGCCGGCTCGGCAGAACCGGGCAGTCGCGGCGACCAGCACTACACGCGCCGGTTCCGCCAGGCCGCGCGCGAGCATATCCAGAATGACGATAGCGCCGGTGGACCACCCGATCGCCGCGCACGGCTCGGCGGGATTGTTTACTGTCCGCGCCAGCGCTTCGGCGAGGGAGCCGGCGCCCGGAGCCGGGACCGAGACCAGCGTGCAATCGCGGTCCGGACCCAGCGTGTCGGCGACGGGCCGGAATGCGTCCGCTGGATGTGCCCAGCCGCTCACGAACACGAGCCTCATATAACGCCCTCGTGCATTGCGCAGCGGATGAGCGCCTCTCGCGCTCTCTCAAGGTCCTCGTCCGTATGCACGCTGGTAATCGACAGGCGGAGACGCGCCGAGCCCTGGGGTACGGTCGGCGGGCGTATGGGGATCGCCAGCACACCTTCCTCGCACAGGCGCTGCGAAAGCGAGAGGGCCTTCTCCGAGCCGCCGACGACTACCGGGATGATCTGGCTGGCCGATGCCAGGGTGTCGAACCCCGCGGCCGTAAGCTGTTCGCGGAAGGCACCCGCCTTCCGCAGCAGCGCTTCTCCCATGCCGGGTTTCGTTTCCAGCACGTTGAGCGCGGCGAGCGCGGACCCGGCACACGCCGGCGGCAGGGCCGTGGTATAGATGAAGCCCCTGGCGCGGTTGACCAGGAGCTCTCGCATGTCCGACGAGCAGGCCGTGAAGCCGCCATAGCCGCCGAGCGCCTTGCTCAGCGTGCCCATGGAAACGTTGACGTGCCCCTCCAGGCCGTGGCGCTTCACCAGCCCGCTTCCGAATACACCGGTGGCGTGGGCCTCATCCACCATGAGCATTGCTCCCGAAACACGGGCCGCGCGCGCTATGTCGGGAAGCGGCGCGACATCACCGTCCATGCTGAAGACGGATTCGGTGACTACCAGGCGCTTCCCCTTCGCGGGACACTTCGCCAGCAGCCCCTCGAGATGGGCGGGATCGTTGTGCCGGAACCTGTGAAGACTTGCCCGGCTGAGAACGGCGGCGTCCACGATGCTCGCGTGGGCCAGCCGGTCCAGGAACACGTGGTCGTCCCTGCCGACCAGGGCGGAGAGTGCCCCAACGTTTGCCAGGTATCCGCTTCCGAAGACCAGGCACGACTGGTAGCCCTTGTAGCGCGCGAGGCGCGCCTCGAGCTCGTCGTGACAGGGCAGCGAACCGGTCACCAGGCGCGAGGCCGTTGCGCCGGCCCCGTATTTCTCGAGGCACCGCGTTGCGCCGGCGAGCACGGCCGGGTGGATCGACAGTCCCAGGTAGTCGTTGGAGCACAGGTTGACCGTCCCCTCGGATCCAGTTCTGACGAGCAGGTGACGGTCCAGGGCCCTGGCACGCAGGCCGGCTAGCTGTTCCTGGATCCAGTCTTCGTTGTTCACGGTACGGCGAAGTCCATTTCGAGGTCCCGGAGCATCTCGAGATCGTCGTCGACATCGCGTCCGGCTATCGTCAGCAGCGGGCCGATCATCATTCCCGTGGCACCCGCGTGGAATATCATCGACTGCAGGTCACGCAGGTGACAACGTCCGGCGCAGACTTTTATCTCGGCCTCCGGATTGGTCATCCGAAACATCGCGATCGCCCTGAGCGCATCGAGCGGCTTCGCGGGTTCGATACCCTCCAGCGGCGTGCCCGGAATGGGGACATGGAAGTTGAGTGGGATGGAATCCACCTGTTCCCCGCTCAGTGTCAGCGCGAGTTCCACGCGTTGCTCGAGCGACTCGCCGAGTCCCAGGATGCCGCCGGCGCAGGTCTCCAGTCCGGCCTCCCTTGCGCGGCGCAGGGCCGCGATCCTGTCTGCGAAGGTGTGCGTCGAGCATACCTCAGGGAAGAAGCTCTCGGCGGTCTCCAGGTTGTGATGGAACCTCTGCAGGCCCGCCTCCTTCAGCGCCGCGAGCTGCGCGGAGGACAGGGAGCCGAGCGACGCGCACCACGCTTTCCCGGGGCGGGCGTGGTCGCGGATGGCCTCGCAGACCGTGTTCACACCACTGTCATCGAGCGTCTCACCGCTGGTGACGACGCCGAAGTGGTCGATCGGAAGCTCGGCGGCGCGGTCGTAGGCATCGCGGACCCGGGCGGGCGAGTGCAGGGGATAGACCTCGATCCCGGTGTTGTGGGTGGCCGACTGCGCGCAGAACCTGCAGTCCTCGGAGCACGCGCCGCTTTTCGCGTTCGTTATGGAGCACAGGGTGACGCGATTTCCCCATTTCTCGTGGCGTAGCGCGGCCGTATTCGCCAGGATTCCGGGCAGCTCCGCCGGCGGCGACCGCAGTATGGCCAGGGCGTCCTCGCGGGAAATTGGCTGCCGGCGGCCCACGTCAGAGGACCTCCCGGTCGATCTCGCCCTCGCAGACCTTTGTGACGGGCCCGGTCATGGACACCGAAAAGGCGTCATCGATCTCGATGCTGAGCCGGCCGCCGGGCATGTGGACTGTGACGGCGCGATCACAGAGGTCGAGTTTCCTGGCCACCGCCGCCGCGGCACACGAGCTGCTTCCGGACGCGAGCGTGTACCCGGCGCCCCGTTCCCATATCTCGATGCGAAGCGCGGAACGGTCGATGACCTGCATGAACTGAACGTTGGTCCGGTTCGGGAACCGCGGGTCCGTCTCGAGCGGTGGGCCCAGCGTCCTGGCGTCTTCGGGCGATACCTCGTCGCACAGGACCACGCAGTGCGGGTTGCCGATCGTGGCGGCGCAGAACCGGAGATCCCGGCCGAGCACGGTGATCGTTTCGTTGAGTACCGCGCGGGGCGGCCCTGTTACAGGGATGTCCTCACTGTGGAAGCTTACCGTGCCCATCTCGACCGTAACCGAAGCGCCGTCATCGTCGACGGCCGCCACGACATCCCCGCCCAGTGTCGATACGGTGGTGGGTGAGGGGCCTATGATTCCCCTGTCGCGAAGGTAACGCGCGAAGATGCGGAGACCGTTGCCGCTCTTCTCGGCTTCGCTGCCGTCGGGATTGAAGATCCGGACCCCGATGCCGCCACCGGGCGCTTTGGTGGGACCGAACAGGATGCCGTCTGATCCCACCCCGAAGTTACGCCGGCATATTGCCACGATCCGGTCCGTGGCCGGGACGTCCCCGATATCGGCCGGATCCAGTACTATGTAGTCGTTTCCGATTGCGTGATATTTGGTGAAGCGCATGATCCGCCCGGTACAGTATGGTTTGGCACGCCATTTTGCAAGCCGCCGGCAACTATCATTGCCCGGTAGGTCCCGCGCTACGCTCGGGCCCTACCGGGGCGGCGGACGCACGTCATGACCAATGCATGTTCATTCTCTGTACACGGTGGGAAGAGTGACATCCGCACAGTGCTTGGTTTTCGGCGTTTGGTACGGCTGATGCTCACAGTGGAGACGTCCGGACAGGCTGAACTGAGCGGGAGTGAGTGTTAGTGGAATGAATGTTCGTCGTGGGACGAACCAAAGGGAGGTCTGTCATGAGAACAGGAAGACGAATTGGTGTGCACCGACAGGGTTTCACCCTGATCGAGCTGCTCGTGGTGTTGTTAATTATCGCCGTGCTGGCCAGCCTCTTGATGCCGGCGGTGCAGAAAGCGCTGCGCAGAGGTCGAATGACGCAGTTGGTGAACAATGGCCGCAACCTCTACACGACGTTGCTGGCCGCAGAAATCGAAGGCGAATGCGGGATATTCCCGGGTTCGACCAACATAATGGTGGGCGCGATGGCGTTTGACAACTCCACCGACTACTGGAAGTGGGTTGTCACGAACGGCCTGATGGACGTGACGTTCGAGTACTTCGCTGCTTACGGGGTTCCGGCCTACTACGGCATTGATCCGGACGGGTTCACGGCCGATAACAACGCCTGGTGCGCCGTGGCGGACGTAGGGCTGTCATCGAGCGAGATGACGCCCGTGTTCTTCACCAGGAACCTGATGATAGAGAACCTCGATGATCCGTTGGACGACGCCCTTGCGAACGTGGCTCCCTTCGGTTCCTACGGGATGATAGTGGTCAACAAGGGTGGCGCCACCAGGATCCTTCGGGCCGCCGAGATCGAGGAGCAGTTCAATCCGACGGGGGCGGACAACGTCGTGCTCCGGCCCTAGCCCTGTGTGGAGAAGTGATCAGTAGTCAGTGATGAGTTGTAGGACGGTCCTATTACCGGTCACTGATTACTGATCATTCTTCTGGGACGCGGGTATTGCGTGACCGCGCGAACCGCGTTATGCTGTCTGCAGGATGACTAGCCGGAAACGTCGTGTATGTGCCGGGCTCTGTATACTTGCCCTGTGCGGGTTGGCGGCCTGGGTGTTCGTAGGTTGCGGCGGGCCGGATCTGCCGCTGCTCGAGTCGGAGGATGTCATAGTTGCGTTCGGCGACAGCCTTACCCAGGGCGTGGGCGCGGACCAGTCGGAGGCGTACCCGGCGGTCCTGGGAGAACTGATAGGGCATCCGGTGGTTAACGCAGGGGTTTCGGGCGAGTTGTCGCGCCAGGGGCTGACGCGATTGCCGCGGGTACTGGACCGGTACAAGCCCGCGATCATCATCATATGTTCCGGGGGCAACGATTTCCTGAGGGGCGAGTCGGAGGAGCGGATGGCGGAGAACGTACGCAAAATGGTGGAGATGGCGCAGGCGCGCGAGATTGGGGTGGTGCTGGTCGGCGTTCCCCGCCCCGGACTTCTCCTCGCAACGGCACCGTGCTACGAAGCGATTGCGGCGGACTTCGATGTGCCGTACGAAGGACAGGTACTGCACGAAATCATGTCGTCCAGGCCGCTGAAGAGTGACCGCGTACACCCCAATGCCAAGGGTTACCGCCTGCTGGCCGAAGCGGTAGCCGAGGTGCTCAGGGACGCTGGTGCGGTGGACTAGCCCGAATTCTCGGCCAGGCGTATGCCTATGACGGCGACCCCGTCCTCCCAGTTGCCAAGAGCCTTCACGTCATAGGTGAGCTGTCGCAGGTCGTTCTCCACCTCGGTGCTGGGGCCCGATTCGAGTTTCTTCTCGAGCCCCGCCCGATCCTGCTTAAGCTTGCGGCGCCAGATGTAGAGAACCAGATCCCGGACCGCCGCCTCGCGTGAGAACTCGGAGCCCCTTATCTTGCTGGGTGACATCTGGACCTGGGCGGCGAACCGCTGGAGCTCGCCGGACGGATCCTCACGGTCGTTGAGGATTTCCTGCACGTCCTTGCCCGTCCTGAGCGATTCGACGGCGGCCATGGCGAAAGCCCTGCAGTCGGAGTGGGTGATCATGTCGAACGGGAGATACTTCGGCACTAAATCCGCGATTTCCGGGTTGTCGGTGATATGCGCCATGTGTTCGCAGAGCTCGACTTCCGCGCGGGAAGGGGGTTTGCCACGACCGGCGGGCTTTGTGTCGGCCGAGCTGTCGGGGCGGGGCCGCCGGCGCATTTGCTTGATCGTGTGGCGCAGGTCATCCTGCATTGCGGAGGCCGGGAGGCCAAGGCGTTCCGCGGCCTCTTGCACGAGCTTCGCGCGCTGCACCGAGTTTGGGGTGCGGCTGATCGTAGCCAGCACCGCTTTGGCGGCCCGCATGGCTCCTATCTCGGAGGAGATATCCTCAATCTCGGCGAGGGACTCCACCTGAAAGCCGACGGCGGAACCTGCCTTGGCGATCACTTCGCGGAAAGCGTCGGCGCCGTTCTTCCGTATGAACGAGTCCGGGTCCTCGCCCTTGGGCAATGTTCCGACAGTGACCGCCAGCCCTGCCGACATGAACTCGCCGGCGGCCTTTACGGCCGCCTCCCTGCCGGCCTTGTCCTGGTCGAAAACGATGCACACGCTGTCGGCGTAGCGCCTCAGTATGTGAACATGATCCTCCGTGAACGCGGTGCCCTGGGCTGCGACGGCAGTGTTGATGCCGGCCTGGTGGCAGCGGATAACGTCCACCTGTCCTTCGCAGACCACGGCCTGACGCGAGTCGACGATATTCCTGCGGGCCTTGTCGAGCGCGTAGAGTACCCGGCTCTTGTGGAAGAGCGGTGTCTCAGGGCTGTTAACGTATTTCGCGGCCTTGGGATCGTGGTCCAGCGTGCGGCCGCTGAAACCGATCACGCGGCTTTGTTGGTCCATGATCGGGAACATGATCCTGTTCCGGAAGCGGTCGTAGAAGTCCCCGCTGCCACCGGCTTTTCTCATCACGAGGCCGGCAAGTTCCACCATCTCCAGCTTATACTTCTCGCGCCGCGCCCAGGTCAGCACGGCGTCCCACCTGTTGGGCGCGTACCCGATCCTGAACTCCTGAATCGTCTGCGCGGTTATGCCGCGGTCCTCGAGGTGCTTCCGTGCGGGGGCGGCGGATTCACGTTCGAGCAGGGCCTTGTGGTAGAGTTCCGACACCTTTGAGTGCAGCTCGAAGAGGGTCTCCTTGTTGGACGAGGCGCCCTCATCCTCCTCCAGCTCGAGAGTGATGCCCGCGCGCTGTGCGAGCATTTTGGCCGCGGTCACGAAGTCGACGCCCTCGTACTGCATGATGAAGCCGAAGACATCTCCGCCCGCCCCGCACCCGAAGCAGTGGTAGATCTGCCGCTGTGTGTTCACGTGGAACGACGGGGTCTTCTCCTTGTGGAAGGGACACAGCGCCTTGAAGGCGGAGCCCGCCCTCTTCAGTTCGAAGTACGACCCGATGACGTCCGATATGTCGTTCTTGAAACGGATGTCCTCGAGTACGCGTTTTGGTATGGTTCTTGCCATGGTCCCGACTACCGGCTCCTGCTCACTGCTCACTGATCACTGGTAACTTTACGGCCTCGACCTTGTCTTTATGTTCTTCCACCACGTCGTGGAGGGCAGGCATGCACGTGACCACGACGTTTCCTATGAGGGACTCCTTGCCGAAGATACGGTTGAGATACTCGTGCGGCCACATGTTCATTATGATGAAAACGATTATGACAAACACGGACGCGCGGAAGAACCCGGCGATCGCGCCGCCGGTCCTGTCGACTTCCGGCTCGATGACGACTTTCATCATGCGGCCGAGAACGATTCGCAGCACGGCCATCACGATGAGAGATGCCAGCATGGTTGCAATGAACGCCACGACGTGGGCGCCCTGGTCGCTGAGCCGGGTGTTCTCGGCGAACCAGTTCCCGGCCGGGCGGAAGAAGAACATACCGATGCCGAAGGCGGCGACGACGCTGATGAGGTGCGCCAGCTCGCCCGACAGTCGCCGTCTGCAGCCCTGGATGATTCCCAGCATTACAATGGCGATAGCGGCGATGTCTATGATGTTCACGGTGGGGCGTTACCTCGGCATGGGTGGCTTCCGGGAGGCGCCGGACTTCTGTGCCTGGATTTCGCGCAGGAGCTCCTTCGCGCGGGGGGCGTACGGGCCCTGTGGCGCGTACTGCAGGTAGCGCTTCAGGTGGATTTCCGCCACGTTGGACTGGCTTTCCGCCTGGTATATCTGGCCGAGGACGAAGTGGACTCGCGTGTAGTCGGGTTGGATCCGGAGGGCCGCATTGAGTTGGGCGATCGCCTTTGCCGGCTCCTTGAGCTTGTCGTAGACCAAGCCGAGCATGTAGTAAGCTTTGGACATCTCCTTGTCCTGCATAGTGGCCAGCGAGAAGGCGTCCCTGGCTTTCTTCATATCCTTGCGGTGACTGTAGTATATCAGTCCGAGATTGTAGGATGCCACCGCGTAGGACGAATCCACCCTCAAGGCCCGCTTGTAGTAATCGATGGCGGTGTCCCACCGGCCTTTGCTCTGCGCATCGCGCCCCTTGGCGAAGAGCTGGATCGCATTGCTGCCGGGGGTGGTGTCACGGGCCGTCGTGGCTCCGGGGCCGGTGGGGGGGCTGGACTGCTTCTGTCCGCCGCCGGCGCGGGGATCGTCCGGGAACTTCTTGCGGAACTCCTTGTAGGTTTCGGCAGCGCTGTCCGCGTACTTCAGGTGCTTGTCGTAGACGACGGCCAGCTCCCAGAGTGCGTCCGGGTCGTCCGGGTACTTCTTGATCGCCTGTTTGATGATTATCAGGGCGGCTTCGTAAGCCTGTTGCGCGATCGCGCGACGCGCCTTCTCGAGCAGCGGGTTGGGTGGCCGTTTTACGGGCGGCGGCTTGGGCTTGGCGGTGCCGGGAGTGGTGAGCGATGCGAGGAGCCTGTCGGCAAGGGCCACGCGCTGCTCGTCCTGTGGGGTGAGGTCGCCGGCGCCTCCCTTCATTACCGCAAGGTAGGTCTTGCAGCACTCGGCCGCGCGCGCACGAAGTCGTACCGCCTGTTCCGAGGAAACGGGTAGTGACGCGGCCCGGTCACGCAGGGTGACGGCGAGGTTGTAGAGGGCGGGCGCGTAGTTGGGCTGGATGTCGAGCGCCTGCTGGAGGTGGGGCACGCCGTCCTTGCCCGATCGAATCTCGGTTGCCGCCAGACACGTGAGTATCCTGGCAGACTCGGGGGCACGTTCGTGTGCCTCGACAAGGATCTCGCGCGCGGCGTCCCAGTCCCCGGCATCCATCAGCACCAATCCGAGAAACTCGAGAGGACGCGCGTCACACCCGGTGCTGTTGGCCGCCTTCTGGAGAGCTTCTACGGCCTGGTCGGTGCGGCCGAGACGCCAGCAGGCAATGCCGAGGTTGCACTGGATTGAACCGTTCAGCGGCATGTCGCGTGCCGCCTTCTCCAGCACCTCCACGGCTCCCTCGTAGTCGCCCTTGCGGAGTCTGGCCATGCCCGTTTCGAGGTCCGGGGACAGGACGGGATTGCGGCCCTCCTGTCCCGGACCGCAGCCCGGAACGAGCATGGCCGCCGCCAGCGAGGCAGAGATGACGATGGCCATAGATTTGCTGGGCAGCACGTTCTTCATCTTGGCTGAGAGAGCTCTTGCTTCATGTATACTACACATGAGCAACAACGCCAATCTTTTCTGCTTGTAATCCAGCGGTGCGGGGTGTAATTTCCGTGCCGCTTCCATGGGAAAGGAAGCAACGAACAAGCAGGTTAGACCATGAAGAAAGACATCCATCCCGAGTACGGCGACGCCACGATCACTTGCGCCTGCGGCAACATCATGCAGACGCGGTCCACCGTAAAGGATATGCAGGTAAACACGTGTTCCTCCTGTCACCCGTTCTACACAGGGCAGGCCACGTTCATCGATACCGAGGGACGCGTGGAGCAGTTCAAGAGACGCTACGGCAAGAAGTAGCTGGTTGGTTTCACGGGTCAGATCTGAGGCATACTCTCGATCTGGCCCGTTTTCTTTTGGGTGATGATTGAGCGAGAGCATATAGACAATCTCACGGCCCGGCTGCCGGAGATTGAGCGGAAGCTCTCGGAACCCGATACTGCGGCGAACCAGAAGGAGTTCCGAAAGCTGGTGCGGGAGCATTCTGCCCTGAAACGGCTCCGTGAGAAGGGCGACGCCTATTTCAGGGCTTGCGACGATATCCGTGGCAACACCGAGCTGATGGAGAGCGACTCGGCCGACCCCGAACTGAGAGAGCTTGCCAGGGAGGAGCTCGCGCAGCTCGAGCAGGCGCGTGAGGAGGCCGAGAAGGATCTGATGGCGGCACTTCTCCCGCCCGATCCGAGCGACGAGCGCAGCGCGATCATGGAGATACGCGCCGGCACCGGCGGGAACGAAGCGGCGCTGTTCGCCGGCGACCTGTTCCGAATGTACAGCCGCTATGCCGAAACACAAGGCTGGAAAGTCGGTGTCATCGACGCCAGTGCGAACGACATAGGCGGCTACAAGGAGGTCGTGTTTTCCGTGGAGGGCAAGTCGGTATACCATGACTTCCGCTACGAGATGGGGGTGCACCGCGTGCAGCGCGTGCCGGTGACGGAGTCGTCCGGCAGGCTGCACACTTCGGCCGCGACGGTAGCCGTGTTCCCGGAAGTCGAAGCCGAGGACAATATCGAAGTGGATCCCGACGAGCTGAGAGTCGACATCTTCTGCAGTTCGGGACCCGGCGGTCAGAGCGTGAACACGACGTACTCGGCCGTGCGCATCACGCATTTGCCAACCGGCCTGGTGGCCCAGAGCCAGGACGAGAGGTCACAGCACCGGAACAAGGACAAGGCCATGTCGGTGCTGAAGGCACGCATCCTGGATCTGCGGCGGCGGGAAGAAGAGGAACGCAAGGGCAACGCGCGGCGGTCCCAGATCGGGTCCGGCGACAGGAGCGAACGGGTCCGCACCTACAATTTTCCGCAGAACAGGCTGACGGACCACCGGATTGATTTGACGCTATATAGCCTGGACCGCATAATCGAGGGCGACCTGGCGAAGTTGATCGCGGCGCTCCGCGATCACGACATACAGATGCGGTTGGAGGGGCAGTTCGGGGAGGAAGCCCGAGGAGGCGAGTGACCACTGACCAGTGGTAGGACTGTGCTACACTGATAGCTGATCACTTCGATCTATGGGCACAGTGTGACAGAAGGAAGTCTGAAATGGCTGATTGCTTTAGACTTGGCGACAAAGAGTTCGAGTCGAGACTGATACTCGGCACGGGCAAGTTCTCCGATGTGAAGACGATGGTGGCGGCAATCAACGCCTCGGGGGCCGAGTTGGTGACCGTTGCCCTGCGGCGGTTCAACAGGGAACGCGAATCGGACGATCTCTACGGGCCGCTGGCTGCGCTGGAGAAAGTCACGCTTATGCCGAACACGTCGGGCGCGAGGAACGCGGACGAGGCCGTGCGAGCCGCGCTGCTCGGAAGGGAACTGAGCGGGAGTCCGTTCGTCAAAGTCGAGATACACCCGAACCCGCATCACCTGATGCCGGACCCGTTGGAGACCTTCGAAGCCGCGCGCCGGCTCGTGAAGGAAGGTTTCTCGGTCATGCCGTATGTATCCGCTGATCCGGTCCTCGCGAAACGGCTGGAGGAAGTGGGCTGCGCATCGGTAATGCCGCTGGGTTCGGCGATCGGCAGTGGCCACGGCCTGCAGACGATGGAGATGCTCGACCTGATAATCAGGGACAGCAACGTGCCGGTTATCGTCGACGCGGGACTGAGGTCGCCGTCCGAGGCCGCCGCGGCGATGGAAGCCGGGTGTGCGGCAGTACTCGTGAACAGCGCCATCGCGGCGGCCGGCGACCCGGCGGCCATGGCTGCGGCCTTTGCGCGGGCGGTCGCGGCCGGGTACAGCGGACGCATCGCCGGTCTCATTGACCGGTCGGCATTCGCCAGCGCCACCAGCCCGTTGACGAGCTTTCTCTCGGAAGACGATGCATGAGATGATGCCATCCTGGCTGGATCCCGGTTCGTGGCTCGGGGGACCGGCCGCCGGCCGCCTTGACGCCAGGGACGACACCGAAGTAAGGCGATTTCTCGGATTGCTGGCACCCAGGGATCCAGCCGGGCTGGAACGGATGGCGCAGAGCGCGCTGAGCCTGACGCGTCGCCATTTCGGCAGGACGATATCCCTCTACGCGCCGCTCTACCTCTCGAACTATTGCCCGGGCGGGTGTGCCTACTGTGGGTTCGCGTCGGACAGGCCGCAGCAGCGCATGAAGCTCGATGGCGCGGCCCTGCAGAAGGAGATGGACGCCCTGAAGGCTCTGGGAATCGAGGACGTGCTCCTGCTCACGGGCGAGCGAACGGAGGAAGTGGGCTTCGAATACCTGCTGGAATGCGTTGGCCGGGCGGCCAGGCGGTTTCACCGGGTCTCCGTAGAGGCGTTTGCCATGGACACGGACGAGTACCGTAGGCTGGGTGACGCAGGATGCACGGGGATAACCCTTTACCAGGAAACGTACGATCCGGAGCTCTACGAGGAACTGCACCGCTGGGGACCGAAGAAGGATTACACATGCCGCCTCGATGCGCCGGCGCGTGCTCTCGAGGCCGGTCTCAGGGCTGTTGGCATCGGTGTGCTCCTGGGTCTCGGCGATCCCACGTTCGATGCCGTTTGCCTCTTCAGACACATACTCTATCTCAGAAGACGCTTCTGGCAGGCGGGCATACTGGTGTCTTTTCCGCGCGTGTGTTCGCAGGAGGGAGGGTACCGGCCCGCGCACGAGATGTCGGATAACTCTCTCGCCCAGATGATATTCGCGTTCCGCATGTGCCTGCCCGACGTGCCGCTTGTCCTGTCCACGCGAGAACGGCCCGCGCTGCGGGACGGCCTGGCGGGACTGGGAATATCGCGCATGAGTGTCGCGAGCCGCACGACGGTCGGCGGCTACGGCGATTCGCCGGCTTCGGAGAAGGGACAGTTCGACGTGAACGACGGACGCGATGTTGCCACCTTCTGCGATGCGCTGCGGGGGAAGAAGCTGGAGCCGGTCTTCAAGAACTGGGACGCCGTTTTGTCGCTTCCATAGTTGCCGTGAGAGTCGGACAGGTCGGACATGTCCGACCTGTCTGACTTGTCCGACAGACCTACTGCCCTTCCTTGCCGCTCGAGCCCGGGTCTGCTACAATACGCCGTAGTTCGAGGTGATGTGAATGACGGCCAGCAGCCAGGACGCGAGATCGTTTGGAGCCAAGGAGGTGGTATTCATCCTCGTGGTCGTTGCCCTGCTCCTGGGAGGGATCGGCATCGGTGCGGCGATCCTGATTCGCGATGCACTCGAGGAATGGGAGTCAGACGGGCAGGAAGATCCCACGGAACTCGTGCACGAAGCTCCGCCCACAACTACCACCACGACCACGACGACAATCCCCCCGCCGGTTCCCAAGCCGAAGCCGAGACGCGAAGCGGAACCGAAGCCGGCGCCAAAGCCCGAACCGAAGCCCGAGCCGCAGCCGGCTCCCAAACCGGAGCCGCAGCCGGCGCCAAAGCCACCAGAGCCCAAGCCGGCGCCGCCCGAGCCGGCCAAGGTGACGCCGCCGAAACCGATGGATCCGAAAATGGCGGCGGCGCTGGAGGACCTGCAGCACGCGGAGCAGGCGAGGGTGATCCAGGCCATTCGGACATTGAGGAGCTTCAATGAGGAGGAAAAGGCATTCCGGGCACTGTCCAGTGTCGGCATGCACAGCAGGTCGACCGAGACCCGGGTGCAGGCGATCCGGGCCCTTGGTTACTTCAAGGGCTTCAACCCGGGCACCGTGTGTCTCTCCGCTCTGCGGGCCGGAGACGAGCAGGTGGTGCGTGCCGGGATCGACCTGGCGGGCCAGGTCAAGTTCTCCGGATACGAAGTGGTCTACACGCAGGGCCTCCGGCACAGTTCGGCCAATATCAGGCGTCACGCACTGCGGGGAGTAGAACGAAACGAGATTACCAAGGCAGAGAAGCAGGTTGGACGAGTGGCGCGGTACGATACGGACAAGTACGTGAAAGAGCAGGCACTCGGCGTCCTGAGCGCCATCAAGTCAAGAGAGGCCATCTTGATGCTGCGCAACATGCTTGCGGGCAGGGACGTGAGGCAGAAGCAACGGGCACTGAGCTACCTCAGGCGTTGGAAGGATGACCCCGTCGCGCTCGACCTATTGCAGCGCTACAGGAACGACCGCGATGTCGGCAAGCAGATCCAGGCGCACCTCGCCCGGTATGGGCGGTAGTCGCTCCGGGAATCTGCCCACCATTCACTATTCCCGATTCACCATTCACTTTGAATTACCCGTGATTTTATTGGGAAAAATTGTGGACAGGCGCATGTTTCGTCGGCTAAATTGCTGACAGCTTTCTCAAGATGAGGAAGAGAGAAAGCATCTCGTCGGGGGCCGGCACCGGCGGGGACGGTTGCTGTGTTCTGTTCCGGACTGATCAACCGTAGTCTATGTCATCCGGAACGCAAAGGAGAAGTCAGGTATGGCAAAGCGTATCTACGTAGGGAATCTGCCCTACAGCACAACGGAGGACGAGCTTCGTGAAGTGTTCGGTGAACACGGCAACGTTAACTCGGTGGATATCCTCCTTGACCGCAACACGGGGCGGTCCCGTGGCTTCGGCTTCGTCGAGATGGACGATGCCGATGCGGACAAGGCAATTGACGCGCTCAACGGCAAGGAGATGGATGGACGTCCGCTCCGTGTCAACGTCGCCAGGGAGCGGCGTGAGCGGCGTGACAGGTGGTAGACACCTGTAGAATCGCTACAGAAGAAGGAATCGGGCAGGATGGCAACGTCCTGCCCGGTTTATTTGTGACGCCTTGCTGGAGGGCGAAGCTGTGCCGGGCCCTGGCGGCGGGGCGACTCACCGCAGGTTCGCCCTTTGGGTGTTCAGCCCGACAGGACCGCAGCCGCATACCGGTCCCGGTCCGCCAGGTCTTTGCTCACCGTAATGTCCGCAAAACCGGACCCGGCCAGTAGTGATTTGACCGATTCCCCCTGGTTCTCGCCGATTTCGAGGAACAGGCGGCCGCCGGGGATCAATGCCATGCCGGCGTCCAGCACCACGCCCTCTATCACGGAGAGTCCGTCCGGCCCGCCGTCGAGTGCCGAGCGCGGCTCATGGTCCCTGATGTGGACCGGCAGCCGTTCATACTCGGCAGTGGGCACGTATGGAAGGTTGGCGACGATGGCGGCGATGGTCTCCGGCTCCACACAGTCCGGCAACTCGGCGCATGCGAACCCTATTTTGTCCTCCAGCCCGAACCGTCCGGCATTCTCGCCCGCCAGCTCGATCGAGTCCGCGTTCGGGTCGATGGCAACGAACAGGGCCTGCGGTCGTGCCATGGCGAGTGCGATCGCGATGCAGCCCGAGCCGGTGCCCACGTCCACGATCGACGGCCGGCCGGTCCACAGTTCGTCGCATGCCAGCACCAGCTCGACGAGTCCCTCGGTTTCGGGACGGGGAATGAGCGCTCGGCGGTCCGTTCTGAGGACGTGACCCATGAAGTCCGTTTCGCCGGTGACGTACTGGACCGGCTCACCCGCGCCGACCCGTTTCACGCCCCTGCGCATCGCGGCCAAATGTTCTTCCGAAAGTGGCTCCGGGAAGCGGGTGGCCAACTCGAGACGTTTGCAGCCAAGGAGCCGGGCGGCGAGGAGCTCGCACGCCACGCGGGGATATTCCACTCTCCTGGCGGCAAGGTAGCCCGCCCCGGCATCGAGCACGGCACCCAAGGTCTTGACTTCTAGAGCGGTCATGGCGGGATGAGTGTGTACGCAGTAACGAACCTATTGCAACGCAAAAGAGGGCAGGGAAGAGCAGGGGGTAGGAGGGAAGGGCAGGGGGTAGGAGGGGAGAGCAGGGGGGAGCAGGAGAGTGGTGGGTGTGTTTGTTCTTTGCCACGGATACGTCACTTCTCTATACTCAACGGCCGATATGAGAAAAAGACGATACAAGTACGAGCGATCGGATTTCCAGCCGCTTCCCGTGACACTGGAGCACATGGACATCCACCTGAACTTTGCCGACGGCAACCGGGTCGAAGGACGAAATACCCTGAGGATCACCGCGAGGAAACCCATCGACAGCATCCGGCTCGACGCGCGAAACCTGGACATGGGGCCCGTGGAGGTGCTGATGCCGGGCGCGCGGCAGGAGGACTGGCTTCCCGCCGAGCACGAATACCGGCGTGACGAAAACGCTCTCGAGGTACGACTCCCCGGACGCCTGGAGCCTGGGAGTAGTTTCTCCGTGCGCGTGGCGGCCGCTTGCGAACCGTCGGACAACATCCTCGAAGGGATCTACAGGGACACCACGCCGCCCGGGTGTCCACAGCAGTACGTATCGCAGTTCCAGCAGTGGGGGTTCCAGCGCGTGCTGCCGGTGTTCGACGATTGCACCGCTAAGTGCACGATGACAACCACCGTAGAGGCAGACGCACGCTACACGCATCTGATTTCAAACGGGAACGTGTGCCGGGAATCGAACCCGGCCGGCCGGCCGGTCCCGAAACCCGGCGACCCGTCGCGCCAGGTCATCACCTATGTCAACGACATCCCCATGGCCCCGTACCTGTTCCTGGTCCTCGCCGGCACGTGGGACGTGCTCGAGGACGAGATCACCTATCCGTCCGGCCGCGTGGTCAAGCTCGAGTACCTGGTGCCGCCGGGCCGCACGCGGGGAGCCGAGGTGCCGATGAAGATACTGAAGGAATCGGTGCTCTGGCAGGGCAGGACGCAGGACTACGAGTACACGCGCGACGTCTACCGGACAATCTGCATGGAGAAGTCGAACTTCGGCGGCATGGAGAACGTCGGCAACACGACGATAATCACCTCCGCGGCGCTCATCGATGAGTGGACCGGCGACTCAAGGCTGTACTACGCGCACGGTGTCATCGTCCACGAGTTCGAGCACAACCAGTGCGGCAGCGATGTCACCATGGAGACCCCGTTCGACATGTGGCTCAATGAGGCGTTCACCGTCGACGTGGAGCGCCAGTTCCTGATGAGCCAGTTCGACCCGGACATCGTGCGGCTCGACGAGATCGATTCCATGCGCGCGCCGTTGAGCGGGCCGCTGGCGGTCGAGGACGGGGGCCACATGGGCAACATCGTGAGGGAGGGATTCAACGATCCCGACGAGGTGGTTGACGGCGTCACATACGTCAAGGCAGCCGAGGTGATCCGGATGCTGAAGGCGATTCTCGGCGAGGACGTGTTCAGAAAGAGCAAGGACCTCTATTTCAGCCGGCATGACGGCGGGAATGCGAATACGGACCAGTTCCTGGCATGCTTCGAGGAAGTGAGCGGGCGGGACCTGGGCCAGTTCAGGAAGGAATGGCTCTACACGATCGGCTATCCCAAGATCACGGCAACCCACTCATACGATCCCCGGGCGAGACGGCTGTGCCTGACCCTGGCGCAGGAACGGGCTGGGGAGGGCGGCATGTTCCACCTGCCGGTCGAGCTGGCGGCGGTTGACGAGAACGGGGTGGATATTCCCGGAACGAGCACCGTGGCCGAAATGACTTCCGCACGGATGGAACTGACGTTCGACGACATTCCGGAGCCCGCCTTCGTGTCCGTCAACCGGGACTGCTCGTTCTACGGTACGTTCCGCGACGACTCGGCGACACGGGAGCAGCTGATTCGGCAGGTCCAGCTCGACCGCAACCGGTTCAACCGGGTCGAGGCGATGCGCAGACTTACGGATGGGGAGAGGATCAGGCTGATTGAAGATCCCTCGGCGAAGGTCTCGCCGGAATGGCTCGAGATCTACGCGGGGATCCTTCGGGACATGTCGCTTCCGCCGGGCTTGAAATCATACCTGGTCCGGATCGATGAGCAGTCCATGGAGCGGGAGTACCTGCCGATGTATCGGGAACGATACGCGGCGAGGATATCGCTGATGCGGGCGGTTGCCCGTGCCTGCATGGATGATCTGATGGCGGCCTGGAACGCCGTGGACACCTACCGACCGGCGGCCGAGCCGAAGGACGGGTTCGAGGAACGCATGCTGAAGGGAACGCTGCTCCGGGTGATCATCGAGGACGGTACATCGGCGACACAGAACCTGGCGGCGGACCATTTCCGCCGCGCATGGAACATCACCGACCGCCAGGCCGGCCTGGGCTGCGTAAACATCAGCGGCCATCCACGGCGCAAAGCATTTATGGCGGAAGCGTTCGAGCAGTGGAAAGGTCATCTGTCGGGTTACCTGGCCTACCTTTCTTTGATCGGCCGGGGCGTGCTGCCGGATGTGTTCGAGATGATCGCGGAAGAGGAAGCGCGGGAGATGTTCGACATAAGGCACCCCGGCCACAACAGGGCGCTGTTCCTGGGGATGACGGGGAACAACAAGATGCTGTGGACCGACGAAGGTATCGAATGGATAATGCGCACAGCGATACGCCTGGCGAAAGTGAACCAATACACCGCGTTGCGTCTGATTGCGTGTTTTGCTCTGGTGGAGAAGCTCGGCGACGACCTGAAGCCAAAGGTAATCAACGCGCTGGAAACGGTGCGCGACGAGGTGGGTAGATCCGAGGCGCCATCGCTGGTCGGTCGGGTCGAGGCGTACCTGGGGAATGCGTGATGGCCCGCCTGCAGCGCTATGCGCAGGATTGCGGGCAGGTTGATGGGGGATCGTGGAACGGGTTCTTGAGATACGGGATCTGGGGTTGATTGGGTACGGCGCGGCGCTTGAGATTCAGGAGGAGCTGGTTGAAGCGCGGAAGCGGGGAGAAGGTGCGGACACCCTCCTGTTGCTGGAGCACACCCCTGTCTACACCCTGGGGCGCAATGCGGACGAAGCGAATGTCACGGCCACCGGGGCGGAGCTCGAGGCTCGAGGCATCGAGGTAGTGCAGACGGGGCGCGGCGGCGATGTTACCTACCACGGGCCGGGCCAGCTTGTGGGTTACCCGATACTGGACTTGGGGGCGCGCGGCGAAGGAGCCGTGTGGTACGTGGGCCGGCTCGAGCAGGTGATGCTGAAGGTGCTGTCCGAGTTTGGCGTGGAGGGGAGAACGGACAGGAAGAACAGGGGGGTGTGGGTTTGGGACGACAAGGTGGGTGCGATCGGCGTGCGAATAACGCGGCACATCACGATGCACGGCTTTTCCCTGAATGTATGCCCCGATCTGAGCCACTACTCGGGCATTGTGCCCTGTGGGATCAGGGACAAGGGCGTCACTTCGCTGGAGCGGCTGGTCGAAGGAGTTACGATGGAAATGGTGAAACCCGTTGTTGTGAAGAAGTTCGTAGAGATTCTTGACTACAGCAATGCTTCGGCGTCCCTCCCGGGCTTCGGAACCGAACAACGTGAGCAAGCATGAGACACTACAGAAGCCGCCCTGGTTGCGGGTGAGGCTCGGGCAGGGAGACGGGCCGGCCAGGTTGCGCAAGATCATAGACGCGCACGGGCTGCACACGGTCTGTTCCGAGGCGATGTGCCCCAACCTGGGGGAATGCTGGGAGAAGGGGCGTGCCACGGTGATGATCCTGGGCCGCTTCTGTTCGCGGAACTGCAGGTTCTGCAGTGTTTCGTCCGAAGATCCCTCGACGCCGGATCCCGGGGAACCCGCTCGAGTGGCTGGTGCCGTGAAGGAGATGGGCCTGGGAGACGTAGTGATCACGTCCGTTACGCGCGACGACATCCCGGACGGGGGCGCGTCGATCTGGGCAGAGACCATTGCCCGGGTACGCGAGGCCGTACCAGGGATCGTGCTGGAAGCACTGGTGCCCGACTTTGCTGGGAGCACAGGTGCGCTGGACACGGTGCTGGAAGCGGGACCCGACGTGCTTGGGCACAACATCGAGACGGTTCCATCGCTTTACGCGAGTGCGCGGCCGGACGCGGATTATTTGCGCTCGATCCGTTTGATCCAGCACGCGCACGAGTCCGGCGCCGTGAGCAAGTCCGCAATCATGCTCGGCCTGGGTGAATCGAGGGACGAGGTGTCCGAGGTGATGGCCGACCTGGTCGAAGCCGGGTGCGACATATTCTTCCTCGGCCAGTACCTGCAGCCGACGAAGGAACACCTGCCCGTGCGCCGCTACGTGCCGCCGGAGGAATTCGACGAGTACCGGCGCCGGGGGCTCGAGGCCGGGTTCAAAGTCGTGGTGTCGGCTCCTCTGGTGCGGAGCTCTTACCACTCTGAGGAGCAAATGGAATTCCTGGAAGGAAGAAAGTCGGCCGGAGTCTAACGGGTCCGACAGGTCAGACATGTCGGACGAAGAGGAATCACCAGTGAAACACTTCACCACCGATGATTTTCCGGAGCTGGTGGGACGGATGCGTAAACCGTTCCAGGAGAACTACTTCGCTATGTACTCCAGCGTATACGGCGGTGTGGTGACGGACCCGATTCTGATGGTCGTGCCGGTGGACGACCACCTCGTGCACCGGGGCGACGGCATATTCGAGACGATGAAGTGCGTGGACGGCAACATCTACAACATGGCCGCGCACATGACGCGGCTCCGAGAGTCCGCCTCACGCCTCAAGTACAGGCTGCCGTGCAGTCTTGACGAGATACGGGCAACGGTGATCGAGACGGCCCGGGCCGGTGGGCGGCGGGACTGCTCGATACGCGTGCTCGTGTCCCGCGGGCAGGGCAGCCTCGGCGTGAGCCCCTACGATTGTGCAGAGCCCGGCCTGTACATAGTCGTTTCGAAGCTGAAGCCGCCGTTCATGGACGGGCACCCGGAAGGCGCGACGGTGAAGACCAGCAAGTACGCGGCGAAGCCGGCATACATCGCAACGGTCAAGAACTGCAACTACCTGCTCAACGCGCTGATGAAGAAGGAGAGCGTGGAGGCAGGCGTGGACTTTGTTGTTGCGTTCGACGACGCCGGCCATCTCGCCGAGGGACCGACGGAGAACATGGGGATAGTCACGGACGAAGGCCGGCTGCTCTTCCCGCGAATCGAGGGGATACTCGCCGGAACCACCATGACGCGGGTGGCTGAGCTCGCACAACAGGCGATAGATACCGGGGTCCTGTCGGGTGTGGCGTTCGAGAACATCACGCGCGACGATATCACGGGCGCCACCGAGATCCTGATCGCCGGCACCACTCCCGACGTTACCGCTGTCCGCGAATTCGACGGCGTGGTCACCGGTGCGGGTCCGGAAGGCAGGGCTTTCGAAATACTCAGTACGTTGCTTCTCGACGATATCCACTGCAACGCCGATATGCATACGCGCGTATTCGATTGATCCCCTTGCGTTGGGACCCGGCGCCCGGCTGCAACGGGGAGCTGCGGCGCGGCGAGCAGTTTTGCCCTCCATGTTGTTATGGCAGCGTCAGTTACACCGACTGGAGTGCGATGCCCCGGCTCCCCTGCGGAGGTCGGGGCCGAGCCGGTGCCCGCATCCGGTTTTTTGTGGCAATGTCGCGCCATAGTTGGTATTGTTATTGGGCGTTTTTTGTGAACCGGAGGGCGCCTTCACCACATGACCGAGCAGGCAGAAGAGGTTGATTTTCGGGAGACCCTGGGGAAGAGTCAGGTCTCCCTGCATCTCGAGAGTGATACCAAGCTGGGGATCATCAAGGAGATGGTCAAGATGATGGCCGACGCCGGAGCCGTCAGTGATCCCGAGGGCGTGGAAGCGGCCATACTCGAGAGAGAGAACAAGATGTCTACCGGCATGCAGCAGGGGGTTGCCCTGCCGCACGGCAAGACGGATGCCGTTTCCGAACTTGTCACGGCGGTCGGCTTGAAGAAGGAGGGAGTTGATTTCGGCTCATTGGACGGCGAGGCATCGAAGATATTCATAATGACTGTCTCCCGCAGAGACAGTACGGGTCCGCACATTGAGTTTCTTGCCGAGATTAGCAAGGTGTTGAACAACCCGGCGCTGAGAGGGAAGATCCTGGCGGCAAGCAGCCGGGAAGAATTGCTGAAGGTTCTGACGGGATAACGGGCAAGGAGACGGTTGAGCCTGGCGGTTACCTGATTGGCATGAGCAAGGGAGAGAAGATGATTCCCGTCAAAGTAGATCAGATATTCCTGTCGAACGTCGGCTTCGTGGTCCTGCTCAAAGGGACGGAGGACGAGCGGTCCCTGCCCATCTTCATCGGGGCGGCTGAGGCCCAGGCGATCGCCATTCACATGAACAATGTCGAGGTTCCGCGTCCCCTGACGCACGACCTCCTGAAGAACACCCTCGACTTCCTGGAATGCCGCCTGAAGAGGATCGAAGTGTGCGACATCAGGGACAGCACCTTCTACGCCACGCTGGTGCTGGAGAAGGACGGCAACGAGATGAGGATGGATTCCAGGCCGAGCGACGCGATTGCTTTGGCCCTGCGTTGCGACGCGCCGATCTACGTATACAAGAAGGTGATGACGGAGGCCGGCCGGGTCTTCAGCGAATCGGAGCTGGGTGGCGACCACGCTGTTGGGGTGGATGATGTGCCCGGCAAGAAGGAAGCGGACGAGAAGTCCGACAAAAGCCAGGAGAAGCTTTCGCACCTGGAAGCTTTGAAGAAGGATCTCGATAAGGCCGTAGAGGATGAACGGTACGAAGACGCGGCCAGGCTGCGCGACGAGATCAAGCGGCTGAAGCAGACGCACACCCATAATTGACCGGCGATGACGCACGACGAACGGATGGAGCGCTTCCTGCAAGCCGGTCTCTACCTGGTGACCTCAAGCGTTGTCTCCGGGGGACGAAGCACGGAAGAGATCGTTCGGCTTGCCCTTGCCGGCGGCGTCACCCTTGTCCAGCTTCGAGAGAAAGACCTCCCCCCGGACGAGTTCTCCGCTCTTGCGCGGACAGTGCGCGGTCTGACCGCCGCTGCCGGTGCGCTCCTGATCATCAACGACAGGCTTGACGTTGCGCTGAACGTCGATGCCGACGGTGTGCATCTGGGCCGGCAGGACATGCCCGTGCGCGAAGCGCGGAAGCTCGGACCCGACCTCGTGATCGGCGCCTCGAGCCATTCCGTTGACGAGGCACGACAGGCTTGCGCCGACGGGGCGTCATATGTGAATATCGGGCCTCTGTTTCCCACGTCAACGAAGGAGTGGCGTGGCGAGTTCCTGGGGTGGGAGGGGTTGGAGGAAATCTCGAAGGTGATGACTGTCCCGTTCACCGTGATGGGCGGGATCAAGGAACGTCATATCCCTCGGCTGGTCGCAGCCGGCGCGAGGACAATTGCCGTCGTTACCGCGGTGACGGCGGCGGACGATCCGAAACGGGCGGCCGAAGAACTGTTGCAGTGCATAGAGACCGGACACTGCTAAGGGAGGAACACGTTGAAGCCACTTGTTCTCGAGGGAGGCCGGGCACTGTCGGAGTTCAGGATTGCGGCGCTGTTGGAAGGTCTGAACGATGAGGCGCCGGCGCTGGGAGTGACCGAGGTCGAGGCGGAATTCATCTACCTGCTCGAGCTCAAGCGCAGGCTCTCCGCCGACGTAATGCAGAAGTCCCGGGCGCTCCTGGCGGCCGAGACCGAATTTGGCGCCGGGGACGGCTTTTTCGTGACCCCGCGCAAGGGCACGATCTCGCCGTGGTCATCCAAGGCGACGGATATATTCAACAACTGCGGGCTGGCTGACGTACTCCGTGTGGAGCGCGGGATCCACTACAGGCTGCGGTCGTCGGACGGGCAGGTAATCGGCCTCGACGCGCTCCGGCCCGCTCTTCACCTGCTTCATGACAGGATGACGGAAGGAGTCTATACCGACGTTTCGGACATCTTCCGGCACGTGCAGCCCGCGCCATACGTGTCGGTCGACGTTCTGGCCGAGGGCCGCGAGGCCCTGGCCCGGGCCAACGTTGAGATGGGCCTCGCGCTGAGCGACGACGAGATCGAATACCTCTGTGACGCGTACCGGGCGATTGCTCGCAACCCGACCGACGTCGAGTTGGTGATGTTCGGGCAGGTGAACTCCGAGCATTGCCGGCACAAGATCTTCAACGCCGACTGGGTAGTGGACGGCGAGCAGCGTGACAGGTCGCTTTTCAGCATGATTCGTAACACGCACGAGATGCACCCGGACGGGACGCTCGTGGCGTACAAGGACAATTCAGGGGTGTTGAGCGGGTTCGAAGACGAGTGGTTCTCCGTGCAGCGCGACGGGGAGAACATATATCATCGCGACCGTGGCCGGGTGGACATGGTGATGAAGGTGGAGACGCACAACCATCCTACGGCGATCTCGCCGTACCCCGGGGCGGCGACCGGCGTCGGTGGCGAGATCCGGGACGAAAGCGCCACCGGTACCGGCAGCAAGAGCAAGGCCGGGCTTTCGGCATTCATGGTGTCGAACCTGCGCGTGCCCGGGTTCCGCATGCCCTGGGAAAAGGACTACGCGGAATTCCCAACGAGGCTGGCCACTCCACTCGAGATAATGACCGACGGCCCCATAGGCGGGGCCGGGTTCGGAAACGAGTTTGGTCGGCCGCAGCTGGCGGGGTTCTTCAAGGCCTACGAGCACAAGTACAACGGCCGCTACCGCGGCTATCACAAGCCGATCATGGTGGCCGGTGGAATGGGTAACATAAAGCGGATGCACGTTCACAAAAAGGACATCCCGGCGGGTGCGCTGATAATCCAGATCGGCGGGCCGGCAATGCGGATAGGCCTGGGCGGCGGCGCCGCGTCATCCATGGCTACCGGCAGCAATGCCGCGGAGCTGGACTTCGACTCAGTGCAGCGCGACAACGCCGAGATGGAACGACGCTGCCAGGAGGTGATTGACGCCTGTATCGCGTTGAACGAAGGGAACCCCATACTGAGCATCCACGACATCGGGGCGGGCGGCCTCTCGAACGGGTGTCCCGAGCTTGTCGCGGCGACTGGCGGGAAATTCGAGCTGCGCGCGGTCCACAACGAGGACCGGTCAATGAGCCCGATGGAGATATGGTGCTGCGAGGCGCAGGAGCGGTACGTCCTTGCCGTCGCGCCGGAATCGCTGGACGGGTTCCTCGATGTGTGCAGGCGCGAAAGGTGCCCCGTCGCGGTAATCGGCGAGGCGTCGGGGGACGGGCACCTGTCCCTGTCGGACGAGCATTTCGGAAACAAGCCCATTGATATCGACATCGGCGTGATACTGGGCAAGCCGCCGCGCATGCTGCGGGACGTGACGCACCTCCGTGAGGACCACCCGCCGATCGATACGTCCGCGATGGAGCCGGTCGAAGCGGCGGAACGCGTGCTGCACCTCCCTGCGGTGGCGAACAAGACGTTCCTGATAACGATCGCGGACAGGACGATCACCGGGCTGGTTACGAGGGACCAGATGGTGGGGCCGTACCAGGCGCCGATATCGGACGTGGCGGTTACGTCCACGTCCATGCGGTCGTATACCGGCGAAGCGATGGCCATGGGCGAAAGGACGGTCATCGCGCTCGTTTCGGCCGCCGCATCGGGCCGGATGGCCATCGGCGAGGCGCTCACGAACATGGCGCCCGCCGCGGTGGGCGCCATCGGTAACGTGAAGCTGTCCGCGAACTGGATGTGTGCCTGCGGGGAGCCCGGCGAGGATGCGAACCTCTACGACACGGTGAAGGCGGTGGGAATGGAGCTGTGTCCCGCGCTGGGAATCTCCATACCCGTGGGCAAGGATTCCCTCTCGATGCGGACGCTGTGGGAAACCTCGGACGGCGCGAAGCAGAAGATGACCGCCCCGCTCAGCCTGGTTGTCAGCGCGTTCTCTCCTGTAGCGGACGTTCGCTGTACGGTTACTTCCGACCTCAAGCCCGGGGAATCGACACTGCTGCTGGTGGACCTGGGCCGCGGTAAGAACCGGCTCGGCTGTTCGGCCCTCGCGCAGGTGTACAACCAGGTTGGCGCGCCGCATCCGGACGTGGAAGAGCCCGAGCTTCTCGCGAGCTTCTTCGCGGCGGTGCAGGCGATGATTGCCGACGGGTTGCTGATGGCCTACCACGACCGGTCGGACGGCGGGCTCTTCGTTACGCTGGCGGAGATGGCGTTCGGTGGGCGGCGGGGCATGAAGGTATCGATAGATGCCGGGGCCGATATCCTGGCGGCGCTGTTCTCCGAGGAGCTGGGCGCCGTTCTCCAGGTTTCGCCGGACCACCGCGACGCCGTTGGGAACGTGTTCGCCGAGCACGGACTCACGGGTGTAACCCTCGAGCTGGGCGCGCCGTCCGATGACGGTCACCTCGAAGTGTCCGCGGACGGCAAGGTGGTTTACAGGGAGAAGGTATCCGTGCTGAACAGGATGTGGTCGGAGCTGACGTACCGGATGCAGGCGCACCGGGACAACCCCGAATGCGCTGAGGAGGAATACGACAACCTCCTCGACGAAGATGACCCGGGCATGACGTTCCACGCCGCCTGGCTGGAGGACCAGCCTGGAGGGCCGGGCTCCATCCCGGCCGCCTCGGGGAAGCGGCCGAGAATGGCAATCCTGAGAGAACAGGGTATCAACGGGCAGGTTGAGATGGCGGCGGCATTCGACCTGGCTGGGTTCGAGTGCGTGGATGTGCATATGACCGACCTCCTGTCCGGCCGGGTGAAGCTGGACACGTTCGCGGGGTTGGTGGCATGCGGCGGGTTCTCCTATGGCGACGTCCTCGGCGCGGGCTCGGGCTGGGCGAAATCGGTGTTGTTCAACCCGGAGCTGAAAGACATGTTCGCCGGCTTCTTCGCCAGGCCGGAAACGTTTACGTTGGGCGTCTGTAACGGGTGCCAGATGGTTTCGCAGCTCAAGGAGATCATCCCCGGTGCCGAGGCATGGCCGGAATTCAGGCGTAACAAATCGGAACAGTTCGAGGCGCGGTACGTTACCGTGGAAATCATGGAATCGCCGTCCGTGTTGCTGAAAGGCATGGAGGGGAGCAGGCTCGGCATTCCCGTGGCGCATGGCGAGGGACGGGCGGATTTCGGGGAAACGGGTTCGCTCGACGATGTCTCGAGCGGCGGCCTGCTGTGCGTGCGCTACGTGGACAACCGCGGCAAGCCCACTGAGCGCTACCCGTTCAACCCGAACGGCTCACCGGGCGGGATGACCGGCATCACCACGGCCGACGGACGCGTGACGGTGCTGATGCCGCACCCCGAGCGGGTATTCAGATCGGTGCAGATGTCCTACAGGCCCCGGGGCATGTTCGAGGGCGAGGAAGGACCGTGGCTCAAGATGTTCCGGAATGCGTATGAATTCGCCGGGAGCTGATGATCCGGAGGTCCTGGGCGGGTAAGGGAAAGGACCAAAAGGACGGGTGGGACGGTTTCCGGGTTGCGGGGCGGAAAGCCTGGGTCTGGCGCTTTGCGCTATTTCTTCTGGACGGAGATCCTGGGCCTGACCTTGCGGGTTACTACGATCTTGGGGAATCCCGCCCGCACCAGGGCCTGCGTTACCGGACGCATTGCCTCCGGCGTGACGTTCCCGGCAAAACTGACCTTTACCATCGTGTTCTGTTGGGCGCCGATAGCCCTGAGCCTGGGGCCCAGTTGGTCAAGTTGAAGCCGCTTGCCGAGAATGGAAGCGGTTCCATCGTCGGCAACGTTAACCGCCGCCACCGTGACCACGTTCCTGAAACCTGCTCTTGTCGCGCTGCGCTGGGCAGTGCTGACGGCGTTCCGGCTGCAGTCTCCCGCCAGGAGTATCTCCACGTTTGTGCCGGGCTTTGCACGGGCCGCTTTAAGCGCGGCGCCGACGCGCGACGGCAGCGTGCGGCTCCCCTGGACGATTGCCGTACGGCTCGAAACGAGGCGTACGAATGCCGTCCTGCCCGTAACCGGCTTCGGCGCGGTCATGCAGCCGGCGGTAAGGAGAAGCACAGCGCAGGCGCCCACCTTGAGAGTCGGTATCGTGCGGGTCATGAACGTTCTTATAGCGTGTGTGACACCCGTCTAGCAAGACCGGAGTCGTGGAGGTGATCCTCACCGACGGTCTCGTCGGCGCTTCCGAACATGGTAGAGCTTCTCTGTGAAGCCGCCTTCCTCGACGAAATCGCGCTCCAGTTTCTCGATCTGGCGTTTGAGCAGGTAGATGGCCTGGTTCGCAAGGCAGAGAAGCGTGTTTGCGGCCAGTTCCGGGGCGGCTGTGCCGATACCGTAGGGATCGAGGAGCTCTGTTTTGGGTGGGATGTCTGACAGGTCGGACAGGTCTGACATGTCGGACGGGTCGGACGTCCCACTCCGGGTGAACCAGTCCTGAGGGAATTCCCGGTAGCGATTGCGGACGGCTACGGCTTCCGGGTCGTTCTTGTCCCACTGGCGAAGCTTGTGCTGGCGAAGATAGTCTTCGTAGTCGAGGAGCAGTTCGCCGAGACTGGCCTTGGCAACGTTGGTGAGTTTGAGTTCGGTTTTCTTTGAGGTCGCGGATGCCAGGCTTCCCTCGGCGATGTTCTGGCGGCCGCTCCGGGCGGCCTGGACCATCTGGTCATGTGTGCGGGAACGCTTCGAGATGAACTTGTCGCAGAAGATCTTCGTGCCGTCGTAAAGGAGCTCGGCAACCTGGAAGCTGCGGAGATTGCGGAATCCGCCGTGCCGGGGAATCAGTCCGGGGCGCGGCCCTGTCTTGTCGGACGGGTCTGACAGGTCGGACATGTCGGACATGTCGGACATGTCGGACATGTCGGACTTGTCGGACTCCTGCAGCAGCTTGCGTGCGGCCCGGACGTCGAGCACGATGCGGTTCAGAAGCTGTCGCGTCTGTTCCTCGTCGCCCGGCACGCCATCGGGGCACGTTTCCTTCGAAAGCTCGGCAATCCAGCCGAGTTTGCGCAGTGCTTTTCCGATGTTCCTCGCCGGTACCATTCTGGCCTCCATTCGGAAGAATAGCGCAAGAGCGGCAGGGCTGTCTGTCGGGTGTTTGCCTGAATCTGTGTATCGGGGAAAACCCTACATCGACAGCCACTTGAAGAGCCGTACGAAGGACTGGCCGGTGTAGGAGTCGCGGTAGACGATGGCCACGGCGCGTTTCTCGGCCAGGACGCCCCTGCCGTCCTTCGACAGCGCCTGTGCGGCGAGGATCACGGTGAACATGTTCTGGCGGAGGGTGAGCATCTCGACAATGCTGCGCAGGGCGTCTTCCTTTTGTTCGGATTGGAGAGGGAGGCTAACGTAATTCGTATGCCGGCCGATGTCGTAGAACAGTGTTCGCAGATCGACCCCGTCGCTGTCAAAGGAACGGACGAGGGAGTAGACCTCGTTGCTGGTGAGAGGCTGCCCCGGAATCCCGTTCGTGTCACGTATGGTGGCATTGTAGAACAGGGAAACGAGAACATCCTTCTGGCGTGTGTAGGGGTGCACGAGCCCGCGCGCGGGAGCGTTCGTAGTGCGAACGGTCATCCAGTCGAGCAGCGCCGCCCCACCGAAGAAGTCGGTCAGGCTTATGCTCTGCCAGGGAACGAGAGGAGGCGCCGGGTTCGTTGTGGGCGGCCACGGAGTGTACGGCATGAAGACATGACCAATCTCTCCGATAGACATCATAGGACCGTTGCGGTGATAGATCGGGAGGCCTTGCCCGTCGTTGGCCCACGGATCGCAGTATTCGTTCATACCTCCAAGGGTATGGTTCGTGGTTTCGTACCAGAAGGATGTAACGGCATTGAGCCGTGGGTCCTGGACCGAATACGCGACCGTGTCCGTGAACGCGGCCACCTCCATGTTCGTGAAGGCTATAGCCTGGTCGACCGGCGTGCCGTTCCTGGTTACACGCGCGAGGAAGTAGACGGGGTTGGCGGCAGAGACGGGTACGCCACCCGTGGGGCCGAGGCTGATTACGGGTGAAGCGTAGATGCGGAACTCGGTGCCGGTCCCGAAGGCCATCGTGCCGATTGCGCTGTTCGTGGACCAGGCGGCGTCCCAGCCGTTCGTGTTGGGATCGTCGGCGATAGGCCCGGGATTGTTGGTGAATGTGGCGATCTGCAGGCTGTAGGCGCCATCACTGACTTCCGTTGGCGCGAAGGGGTACCACAGCTCGATATTGACGCGGTACGACACGGGATTATTCGTAATCTCCACGAGTGCCACTTCGTTTATGAGAGGGGTTGCCTCGCAGCCGGCGATCTCAAGCCACGGTGCGGTGGAGCCGGCGGCCGGTATCGAATTGGTATCGATGTAGTTCCGGATGTTCCACGCAATCCCCTCGGCGCACACTTCCATCGTGGCCGTCGGTGGGTTCGTGTTGGTCGGGTTGTCGTACTGGGCACGGATGAGCAGGTTCGTGAGGCGTTCCCAGTAGCCCGGTTCGGATATCGCGTTCACGCACAGCTTGTTGGTCAACACAACGGCGTCACGGCGTCCAAGCGCCCACAAATCTAATGGGTACACATCGCGCCCGGGATCGTAGGAGTAGACGAACAGGTTCGTTGCCGGTCCCACAACCGCTGAGTTGAGCGCGGCAATCTCTGGAACCGTATCGTACCGCACGTCGTTTGTTCTTCCGGAAACAAACTGATTTGCATTCGCTATTTCCAGCAGCGATTCCGGGTCGAGCTCGCTGATGTTCGTTCCGATGTTGCGCGGGTATTTGCCGCCCAGGTAGTTTGCATCGAGCAGACCCGAGCAGTTCAATATGAGGAACGCGACACGGCCGTTCGTCATAGTTGTCGTGGTATCGTTGGTGCCGATAATGTAGATCCAGTTGCACGTAACGGCCACGGCGTCAGTCCAGAGGGCGCGGGGAATCATGTTTGTCGCCTCGCCCACCAGCAGGTCGCAGACTGGGTTCGTGAGGTTGTAGGATCCCATTGCGTCCGGCGCGTCTTCTGAAAAATACGGGTAGCAGGAGCCGCTAAGCCTGTATTCGAGCCGGTCAAGGGCCCGGGTGAGCCCGGCCTGAATGAAATGCTCGGCGCGCACCTGGTCGGCGTAGTTCCGGGAAGAGAGGCGCTCGTCGCGCATCGCCTTGGAGAACGCCACGGCGAGTATGGCGAGCACGGCCATGATGCCGAGCACCACGATCAGGGCGACACCGCTGTTGGAACGTTTCATCTTTGCCTGTACCCGTTCCTGTTGTGGAAGAAGACGCGTGTCGTGTAGCGTTGTACCTGCCTGTCCACGAAATTGGTGCAGGGCATATTGTCCTGGATCATGGTCGCTGCCTGTTTCGCCGCTGCGTCGTCCATGAGTTCCAGGTACACGTCCACGCAGCGGGGAAGCCGGTCGGCCCAGTTCGTGGAGTAGTATATCCGGTCGAGATCGCCGTCGGGCTGCATGGCCACCACCCGGAAGGCGGCAACGTTCTCCGCCAGGACGCCGATGGACGAAGGTTTCACGTCATACCAATTGCGGGTCGCCAGGCAGCTCGTGACGGGATCGGTGTCGGGCACGGTGCTTCCCCGGACCAGTTCGTAGCGGCGGAGCGGCTGTCCGAATGCGTTTGTCATTTCTCTCAGCCAGTAGTGTACCTGGACCGCGGTTGGCTGTCCGTCGGCGTTGTCGTTCTGCAGGGACACGAACGCTATCTCGTCATTGGGGATATTGTAGAGGCAATTGGTCGCGGGGTCTTCGCGCTGCATGTAGGACAGGATGTCGTCGGCCACCGCGTGCTCGAGATCGTGGGTGAGCATGTCCAGCGTGGTACGGGCCGTGTCCGTTGTGCGGGCACGGTCAGCCCCGAGCTTCCAGGCGTTCTCGCTGTCCGCGAAGAGCATGGCCATCAGGGTCACAACGATGCCGAGCACGGCGACAGACGCGATCAGTTCCAGCAGTGTGAATCCGCGGTTCTTCATAGGGTGCCGTTGTCCCGGAACTCGGTGTAGAGGATGAGGGCGTCGTTGTCCCTCGCCTCGCCCCTGTCGCCCGGCCAGACCTTGAGCGTAACGTCGGCCCGGTTGGTTATGTAGCCGAGCGGGTTCTCCAGCTCCACGGTTATCCTGTAACGTAGCGGAGGGGTGATGACAGCCTCCCCCGCGCCGAGCGAATGGAATGGATAGGCGGCAAGATCGTTCGTGCATAGACAACTTGCCCATATAACGGGCGCTCCCTCCCAGGCTGCCTGGACCGCGACCGGCACGTTCGTGTAGCCGTCCCGAAAATCCTCCCAGAATTGCAGCCATGCCGCGTGTCCCTGTTCCGCGGCCAGCTCGGATTCGGCGCGGAGACCGTTGAGGACGCCGTCGGCGAACATTGCGCAGGCGGTATCGCCCCTGGCCGGTGACGCGAGGTCCAGGCCGGCGCTGAAGAGCAGGAATACGGACAAGACGCCGGCCGCGACGACAACGACCGCGAGCGTCGCCTCGATTATGGAAAAGCCGCTTCTCATTCCAGCGCCTTTGCATAGCCGGTCGTACGGTAGACGGTGATGGTCGATTTCAGGCCGTCGGGCAATCTGTCGAGCTCGACCAGAACAATGTTCAGTGTTTGGCGGTTGGTGATTTCGGCGACACAACTGCCGTCGGTCCCGAATCCGATATGTCCGACATCGTTCGTTCCGAAGTATATGTAGCCGGCCTGATTGGTGGTGCTGAGACCTATGCCCTTCGCAAGGTAGTTGGTATTACCGATGCGCGCCCAGTTGCTGTTGACCAGAGACCGAACCACGCAGTAACCGCGGTTCGCGGACATGTCGTTCCCGCATACAAGCCGGGTGCGCGCGTTGTGCGATACCGCCCAGCGACGGGCAACGCCAAGGGACGACCTCAGATTCGCGGCCGATGTGCGCATACCCGCGCCGCGCCCCCAGTCGAGCGTGGCGGGAAGGGCGATGACCAGAAGAATCAGTACCAGTGCCATAACGCAGAGGAGTTCTATGATCGAGAAAGACCGCAGCCAGGAATGGCCGCGGTACTGCAATCCGGGTATCTCAGGTATTCCTCTCTGAGGTCGCGACAGTGCAGACAGTTCCTGTGGTCCTGCCTGCTCCGAGAGCAGTCGAGCGGTGGTCTGGTGGTTGTGTGGTCCTGTCGTGGAGCTCATTGCTACCAGGTGCCTATGATATAGTCGCTGTCGTCCGGATCGGCGTCGGGATTGATGGTCCAGACAATGACCGGGGCGCGGACAATGGTGTTAGTCTCTACGGAAGGGTCGACCTGGATCTCTTTATCCAGGTTACAGTCGAATTGGGCGTAGTAGTATGGATGTTTAGCCTTTGCTTTCCATGGATTTATCGGTTCTCCCAGGGAGTTGAGTCGCGAGAACTGCATGAACTGCATCTTCTTGGGGTTATGTGGGTAATTGGAGGGGTTAGCTCCTTGTAGAATGAGTGCCAGGTTGTTGGTAATCCCGTAAATGCGTCCTTCAGCAAAATCCGAAGGCCAGCGCTGGTACTCGGTGTAGTACTGCTTCAACGCGGTCTCGATATTCTTGGCCTCGGCCCGCGCTCCGACCTTCCTGGTGTAGTTCCGCACCTTGCCTATCGTTGGCAGGAGCATGGCCACGAGGATGGCGATCACCGCGATGACGGCGACGAGCTCGATTAACGTGAAGCCGAGCGGATGCGGCGGAGGCCCGCCGCTCTCCAGGGATTCACACTCGGAGTTGCGGAAGTGACCAAGGTCCATTGCTGCCTCACTTTCCTGATACGTGGATGTTGTCGGCGTCCAAGTCCGGGGTCCCGTTGGTTCCGTCGGGGCCCGTGGAGAACAGGGTGTAGGAGTGTGCCGAATTAGTTGTGTACCGGTACGGGTTCTGCCAGGGGTCGCGAACACTGCCGCCGGAATACTCCGGGAAGATATCCGAAAGGCCGGTGGCGCCGAGCGCGGCGAGCGTTGCGGGGTAACGGCCCTGGTTGACAAAATAGTCCTGCAGCAGGTTGGCCATCTGCTGGATCTCGCCGCGCGCGGCGTTCTCCCTGGCCGCGCGGTTGGCGTATTTCGATACCCCGATGACCATGGAGACGAGGAAGAGGATCACGGCGAACACGGCGATCATTTCGACCAGAGTGAAGCCGCTTCTTTGTCTGCCACTATTCACCATTCACTACCCATCATTCACTCCGGCCTACAGGCTATCCGCCTTGCGGGCGACGCGCAGGACTTCGTCCACGGTGGTGATGCCGTCGAGAACTCTTCCCCAGCCATCGGTACGGAGCGTTACCATGCCGTGCTCGATCGCCTTGGCCTTGATTTCGTTCGACGGGCGCTGGTGGACCACCAGCCCGCGGAGGATGTCGTTGAGTATCATTGTCTCCACGATGGCGATGCGGCCCCTGTAGCCCGTGAAGTTGCACTCGGGGCAGCCCTTGCCCTTGTAGTAGGTCGCGCCAACGCTCCGTTCGGGGAGCAGGGCGGCTATCTCCTGGACTATGATATCGTCGGGCTGGTCCTCGGTCTTGCAGGCCGGGCAGATACGCCGCACCAGCCGCTGCGCTATGACTCCCTCGAGACAGGATGAGACTAGGAACGGCTCGATATTCATGTCGATCAGGCGCGTCACCGCGCTGGGCGCGTCGTTGGTGTGAAGCGTGCTGAATACGAGGTGGCCCGTCAGCGAAGCGCGGACAGCGATGTCCGCGGTTTCCGAGTCACGGATCTCGCCGATGAGCACGATGTCGGGGTCGTGACGTAGAATGGACCGGAGGATGTTCGCGAATGTCAGGCCAATACGTGCATGGACCTGGATCTGGCTGATGCCCTGCATCTGGTACTCTATGGGGTCTTCCACCGTGATTATCTTGACACCGGCATTGTTGACTCGCGAGAGGACCGCGTAGAGCGTGGTCGTTTTCCCGCTGCCCGTCGGGCCGGTCAGGAGCACCACGCCGTGGGGAAGCGAGGAGAGATACTCCAGGGCCGGCATCTGGGCCTCGCCCATGCCGAGGTGCGCGAGGTCGATGAACATGGCCTTGCGGTTCAGGATACGCATGTTCACGGTCTCGCCGTACCGGGTGGGCAGCACGGAGACGCGGAGGTCGAACTCGTCCTTGCCGCTCCGCACCTTGATGCGGCCGTCGTGCGGCTTGCGGCGCTCGGCGATGTCCATATCGGCCATGATCTTCACGCACGACGAGATGGCGCGCCGGAGCTGGGCCACGCCTTTCGGGATGGGGATCTCCTGCAAGATGCCGTCAACACGGTAGCGGAGCCGGAGCTTCGTTTCGAACGGCTCGATGTGGATGTCCGTGGCGTCCATGTTGATTGCCTCGGATATCACCTGGTTCACGAACTTGACGACGCCGGGATCGGCGGCCTCGATCGAGACGTCGGTACCTTCGATTTCCACTTTCTCTTCGGGTACATCAACGATGTGGTCGATGGTGTCGGCGCCGAGGCCGTAGAAGTGCTTTATGGACCTCGTGATATCCGTGCTCGTACAGAGGATCCATTCAATCGCCGTGTTCAGCAGCATCCGCAGTCCGTCGACCGTGGTCTGTCCCGGGACCTCGCCGACGGCGAGGGTAATGGTGCTGCCCTCGATCTGCACCGGCATGACTGAATAGCGCAGGGCAACGCGGGCGGGTACCTTGTGGACTGCCTCGTCCGTGATGGTCATATCGGCCATGTGCTTGAAGGGTATGCCGCTGAGGTCACCGAGGGCGGTTAGAACATGCTTCTCGTCGATCAGCCCTTCCTCGAGAATTATCGTGTGGAGGTTCTTGCCGGTCAACGCGCCGCGGGAGTTGAGCTCGTCGATCTGCGGCCTGGTCAGCAGGCCCTGCTCGACCAGCGCATGCCCGAGCTCGAGCATGAGCTGCGGCGAATAGAACCGCACCTCGCTGCGTGCCTCTGTCGATTCCGGTGGCATTATTTCAGTCGATTATCGCCTGTTCCTTGCCGAATTTCAGCTCCAGGGAGGTTCCGTTCGGCAGCGTGATATGGGCTTCCGTCATCGTCATGCTGTCGAGCGTGGCGCCGAAGATCTTTTCTCCGACGTCGTAGAAGGAGCTCTTCTTGCTCTCGGAGTCCATGATCCATGCCTTTTGCATTCCTTCCCGCTTCATGATGCCCTTGTATGTCAGCTTCACCGGCGGTGGCGGCGGCGGCGGTGGCGGTTTTACCGGCGGCGGTGGCGGCGGCGGGGGCTTCACGATCTCCTTGGGCGGCCTCTCCGCCGGCGGTGGGGGCCTTTCGGTCTTCACGTACATTCGTTCCGGGGTGCCCGGCGTAAGGAACGAGTTACCGGGCAGGGCGTAGAGGTCGGGGGAGAGCTGCCGGTTCACGAAGCCGAGCAGGCCGAGGTCGGTCTTTGATTTCTTCTTGGTGCCCGCGGCCATGAAGGGCTTCACGTCTATGGGGTGCGTGAGCTGCCAGCCCCAGTAGGCGCCCGCGCCGATCAGCGCAACCAGCGCGCACATGAACACCAGGCGCGCGTTCGTCTTCATCAGCCATTTCCAGAAACCATTCATCGGCTAGTATCCCATCGGTCCTTTTGATTTGCGTTTCGGGGTCTTGGGCAAGCTTAGTTTGTCGGGCGGCGTCAGGAACGCCAGCGCGCTTATTTCTGCCTTGATGCTCAGGAGCTCGGGCTTGCTGGGGAACTCCGCCTCCACCCGCAGGTGGCGAACGGTGAAGACGTGTTCCTTTTCGAACATCGCCCTGAAGAGCTGGTAGAGGTTCTCCAGGCTTCCGTAGAACTCGATGTGCACCGGGTATTCCTCGAGGAAGACCTCACCGTTGGGCATCTTGTGCTCGATGGGGTCCTTCGGCGTTATCCGCTGCAAGGTCCTGACGTTCAGGTCGAGGGCAAGGTCCGCGAGCTTTTCGACCGAGCGAAGCTTCAGCATCAGGTGGCGGACATCGTCATGGCTGGAGACGTTGAGGTCCATGTCCAGGTCGTACGGCAGGCTGATCCCGAGCTGTTGCGACTTCGCCACGAGCCGGTGCCTGACGTCGAGCAGGCGCACCTTGTAGTCGATCTTGCCCACGTAGACGTCGCCGAGCCCGTCCGGTTCGCGGAACGCGGCAAGCCGTTTTGCCGCCGCGCTCCATTCATCGCGCAGCATCTTGTTCTGCTTCAGCTCCCAGCGCTTGTCGGCTTCCAGGGATTGCTTGGGGCGAAGGAACTTGTCCCTTGCGAGCTGGTTTCTCATGTTCTTTATCTCCTGCTCGAGCTCCTTGCGGTCCTGGGTCTGGGGGTAGAGCAGGAAGTAGTAGAGCAGGAAGATGCAGAGACCGGCCAGCAGGATTACAGCGAGGACCTGTTGTCGTTCCGACCAGTTCTTCAGCTGCAGCGTATTCATGGCGCGGCCACCTTCACATCGAGAACGAAACGCTTCGCGTTGGGATTGCGCCGCTTACCGCGGATCTCGCCTTCATCCGGTATGAGCTCGTCGGCCATGATATCGGCGTCATCGATGTACTCCGTCGATTTGAGCTTAAGGATAAGCTGCTTGACGGTGAACAGGTTGGGGGTCGGGGTGTAGCCCTCGATTATGAGACGGCGGAAGCCGAGATCCTCTTCCTCGAGCTTGTTCTTCTTCTTCTTCTCCCTCTTTCGAGCATCCCGCATGCCCAGCTTCTTGTCGTCGGTCGGCGGCGGGAGGGAACCCCTGGGCAGCGTGAAGTAGAAGGTGGAGTCACAAATCATTGTTATCCAGTCGCCGGGCGCTGTGGCGTCGAGCACGAGCGAGGTCAGGTCACGCGCCAGCGGCCCGGCGCGGAGAAGCTCCTTTACCGGCGCGGCCATCGTGCGGATTTGTTCGGAGTTCGCCTCCGTGGCCTTTATCTGGTCCCTGAGCAGGCGCAGTTCGTCGAGCTTCTTCTGCTCCTTCTGCAGGTGTTCTTTCATGCGCTGGTTCTGCTTGAAGCCGCATGCGAGGCAGACGCCGAGGATCATTGCGGCCGTAACGCCCGCGGCGATCCAGAACGGCTTCTGTCGCCGGAAGCCGAGCTCGTCCCTGACGTCCGGCGGGAGTAGGCTGATGGACGAGGTTTGTCTCCCCAGGCCGGCGGCTCCGAGTCCCAACGCCACGGCGAAGCCGGCGGGATCTTCCAGTTGCTCGCGCGAGTTCAGTGTGGTGAGGCGCGTGGTCTCGACGCCGAGCTTCTCGGTCATGTATTCCGGCAGGCCGCTAAGCGACGCGGAGCCGCCCGCGAGAACGATGCGCGCTATCTTCGCGGCGCGCTCTGTGAATACACTCTGGTAGACGGAAAGGCAGGACTGTACTTCCGAGAGCCACATGTCCGCTACGTCGGTAAGGTCCGCCGCATCGCCGGTGTCGCCCGCCCCGATGCGGCCCCGCTCGATCTTCAGGCTCTCCGCCTGGCCGCCCGACAGGTTCCTGGTCCTGGCGAGCGTGTCGGTGAAAAGCTGGCCGCCGCCCGAAAACGCGCGGGCGAACATGAGACCCTCCGAAGTGCCGACGGCTATGTCGGTGGACGAATATCCCATATCAACAAACATGTAGGGCGCGGAGTGCTTGTCCATCTGCGGCTCCGCGGCGTTGAACAGGGCGACGGGCGCGGGTATAACGTCGATGACGTTCAGGCCCATCTCGCGCGAGGACTCCAGGGTCTCCTGGAGTATCGACGGCCGGGCCATGGCGAGCAGAAGCCGTTTCTCGCCCTCGTTGATCGAGAACGGCGCGAAGCCGTAGACCATGTCCTCGACGGCCATTTCGTTGAACTTCACGACCTCCATGGCCGCGGCCTGGTCCGGCGTGCGCGGATCACCGGGCGGGAGCAGGAACGGCTGGAACATCGACATCTGGCCGGGCAGGGAGACGACGCAGTGATACTTGCCCAGTCCGAGCTTCTCGACCCACGGAACTATCACACTGGTTGGGGCCGAGCCCTGCGGGAGACGCAGGACTTCGGTACGCGTGATGGCCGGCGCGCCGCGACGGATTTCGACCCATGCTGCCTTGACCGCGAACTTGCCTACGTCAAAGCCGATGATTGTGTTGCTCTTAGCCATCGTGCAGGTCCCAGAGTGAATGGTGAATAGTGAATGGTGAATAGTGGCGGGGCGGGAATGGCGTTTGTCTTACCACCATTCACCATTCACTATTCACTATTCACTCTGCCACTGACTCACTGCCGCCGTATATCGGCGTGAGACTCTCGCCACGCTCGGACAAGATCGTCGCCGTAACGAATATCAGCAGATTCTCCTTGGTTTCTTCGACGGTATCGTGCCGGAACAGGCGGCCGATCAGGGGGATCCAGGACAGGATGGGCACGCCTTCCTCCGTCTTGTTCTCGGTTGTCCTGATAAGTCCGCCCATGACCACCGTCTCGCCGCTCCGGACGATCATTTCCGTTTCGAGCTCGCTGGTGGCGAAGATCGGGAGTTTTATGACGCCCATGGCCGGTTCGTTGGTAGTAGTAGTCGTCGTGGTAGAGGTGGAGCTCGTGTAGGCATTCCTGCGCGAAGAGGTCTCGTAGGTCTCGTATCGCACGAACTCGGTGATCTTGGGCAGGATCTTCAGGTCGATTGACCCCATGTCCGCGCCGACGCTGGGCGTAACGCTCAGTTCGATTCCGAGCTTCTCGAGTTTCGGCGTGCCCACGGGCACGAGCACGGTGTCGTAGGTGGTCGAGCCGCCGTCCGAAACCCGTCCGGGCGTGGACTGAACGTCATATTCGTCGAAGTAACGGAAATCCTGGCCTATGCGGATGGTGGCCATGCGGTTGTTGACGGTTGCTATCCTGGGCACGGACAGCGTGCGCGACTTGCCGGACGTCTGCAGGGCGTGTATCACGGCGCTGAACATCGGATCGGTGAGCAGGCCCTGGTAGGTCAGGTTCATGCCGGATGATGAGCCGGGGAACGGGGTGAAGCTTACCGTCGCGCCCTTGTCGATGCGGGTCTCGGTGTGGTGCGAGCTGCTGCCGTCGCCACGCTTCTTCATCTGGTTGCTGATCCCGATCTGGCTGTCGAGCAACCAGTCGATGCCCAGCTCGGTGAGGTCCTGGACGGACGTGGTTATGAACCGGGCCTCGATGAGGACCTGCGGCGGACATACATCCAGCGTCTCGATGATTTTCTCTATCGCTACGAGGTTCTCCCTCGTGTTCTTGACCATGAGCACGTGTGCCTTCTTGTTGAACAGCAGGTCCGAGCCGTCGGTGGGGGGCACGAAGCGCTCGACAGCGTTCACGATATTGATCGAATCGTCGCCGGCCTCGATCTCCTCGGAGGAGAGGCCCTTTCTCAGGCGGTACATGCGTGTTTCCATGGGTACCGAGGAGTCGGTGCCCTCGGATTGCGTTGCCCAGATTATGCTGCGGCCGACGTAGAAGGCGACGTCCAGGTTGCGCGAGACGTAATCGAGTATCTCGGAAAGCGGCACCTCCTCGGCGTGCACGGTCATCGTCGGCGCGTTGTCTCCTTCTCCTACGACACTGGAGTCCGAGACTATGTTGATCCCCTCGGCCGCCCCGACGGCAAGGATGAAGTCGTCGAGGCTCACGCCGTCGAGATGCAGGGTAACCTTCTTCTCCAGGGCCTTCTGCATGGGGGTGGGCGCGGTGCGCAGCGGGCTGGTTTCGCCCCGGATCTCACGCTTCATGTTGTAGGTGTCCGGCACGGTCTTGTGTTCGTCGGCGTCCACGATGGCGCGGCGATTGGAAACGGCGTTTCTCAGCGCGGCGGCCCGTTCCCGCTCCTGTGCGAGGGCGCTGAGGATTTTGTACTCGAGCTGGGGCAGGCCGTCCAGGAGCGGGTCCACACGGGCCAGCTCGATGCACTCGATCATTGCCTCCTTGTACCTCTGTTGATCGTAGAGCGTTTCGGCCCTGGCAAGTTGCGCGGCGGTCTTCTGGGGAATGACCTCGTCGGTCGTTGCGCAGCCGGACAGGAGTATGGCGGCCAGCAAGAGGCGTGCGCCTCGGAACAGCACCTTCGTCATGTTGTCCTTCCCTTGGAGTTTCATGGTGGAAATGCTTGAAACACTAGTCGATTGGGACTTCCCAGTGTGTTGGAAGTCGCAAGAAATTGCCCGCATATGCGATGTTGAGAGTCAAGGGCAACTCATCAACCACCTCATTTTCACTATTAGTGAATGGTTTCACCTTGAATGAGTTCTCGTCCCAGTGATAGAAGCAGCGAATAAGTGGAAAAACCGTTTCGTCCCACGATCCGGAATGTGAACCAATCCCGTTTTTCAGTTGATACGTCTTAACTTCACCCCACGTAACCACATCGTCATTGTCCAGGTCCACATCGGTGACGGCGGCATTCAGGTAGGTTTCCCAATCCCATGAGCATTCCGCAGCACAGAATTCGTACATGTAGCTGCAGGCGGTGGCACCGTTGAAACCGTCGTCGGTTTCTTCGAAAGCTTCCGCATTATTTCCCAAGACGGGATCGATTAGCTTGCCGTCTGTGCCGGGCTTGGAACCATGTGAACCTTTCGATTGGTCCGACTTGCAGATATAGACCTTCTTCGTGGGAATGTAGCTTGGATAGAGCGAGGAAAGCCAGGGCGGATCCTGGAAATCATGTTCCTGGCGGTAAAGGAGAATGGCCACGGCGAACTGGCGCAGGTTGTTCGTACAGTCGGACTGGCGCGCCTTCTCGCGGGCCTTGTGAACGGCGGGCAGGAGGAGACCGGCGAGGATGCAGATTATGGCCACCACGACGAGAAGCTCGATGAGGGTGAACGCGCGGCGTTTGGTCTGGGAACGCCGGAACCGCAGCCAGGAATGACTGCGGTACTGAAGTCTGGGTACCTCAGGCATTCCTGCCTGAGGTTCGGACGCGGTGCAGTGTGTTGAGCGTATTGTGTTCATTTTCATGTCCTATCGGCAGACTCCTACCTTATGCAGAGCCCCGGCAAAATGGCCCTCTGCAGACGCAAGATCAGCCTTTCAGGTGTTAGATTACGTGCTTGGGGCCCGCCAATCAACAACTAAACCGTCAAGTTTTGCGATATTGAGAAAGACCCTCAAAGTCACACCATAAATTACTTAACCAATTTGCGACGATAGGTAACACCATTTCCGGCAGTTTGCATTAACGGCCTGCCGAGCTGCTCGCCCTCCGTGAGGGAGTATCGCGGCGCACAGGATGTGCGCGTGGAGGGCGAGCAGCTCGGCAGGCCGTCCGTCTATTCATAGAGACGTCTGCCACCGGGCAAATGTTCCAGCTAGTGTGGCGAAAAGATGGCGCAGAAGGTGGTCGGCGGGTAGCGGAAAGGACCCAAAGGACCGAAAGGACACAAGGCGGCCGGTGGCCACAACCAAAGAAGACCGGCCGCCAGTGAAAGTGCCAGGTGAAAGTGAAGGTAAGATGTCTGTTCTCCGGTTCTCAAAGATGATTCCGCCTCCCGCTACACCTGCACCTTCGACCTGCCACCTTCACTGCTGACCGTGTCTGGTCGCATTCAAGATTATCTTGTTTCTTATCGCAGCTCTTTCTGATTAAGTCGCTAAAGGACGGGTGGGACAGGTGTCGCATTCTGGAGCTGAAACCTGAAACCCGGAACCTGACACCTCCTCATCCGTCGCTATGCGGCGGAGGCGTCCGGCGGCGGTTCGCCGGTGGCGGTTGTGAGGCCGTGGATGGTCTTTTCCCAGTAGAAGGGGTTGGTGAAGAGCTGCAGGAAGCCCTTCCAGGCCCCGATCGAGATCAGCACCCAGTAGATCGGCATGAGCAGCGCCATGGGGAGCAGGTAGTAGAACTTGCGCTTGACGCATGCCAAGCAGTGGATGGCGACGAAGACGAAGTTGGCCAGCAGTAGTATGCAGGCGATAACGAAGAAGAAGATGGAGAGTGACGACCACATCGGGTCCTCCTTAGGGCCATAGTATATCATGGGCCAGACGTTGCTGCCGGGCAGCCAGTCGCGCGGGCCTTTCAGGATCTCCCACAGTCCGTAGCCGTTCGACATCGCCTTGGCGGCGAGATAGAAATACGTCCCGCCCATGATCCAGATCGGCACGTTAAGCACCATCATCAGGGAGCTCGCCCCCACGCTTACCAGGAACCCGAAGGTGCCCCAGATGCCGAGCGCCCTGACGGTGCGCATCGGGTGGCGCATGTGCGTGAGGTGCGTCTGGAAGAAGCCCTTCACCCAACGCGAGCGCTGGCGGACCCAGTTCCACAACTTGGGGTTGGCCTCCTCCCACGTGGTGGAGTCTATCATGTTCGTGCGGTAGCCCATCTTGTACAGCCGCACGCCGAGATCGCAGTCCTCGGTGACGTTGAACGGATCCCAGCCGCCTATCTCCTGGAGCGCCCTGGTGCGGAAGTGGTTGGAGGTGCCGCCGAGCGGCATGGGTATGTTCATCGACTGCAGGCCGGGCAGGAAGAGGTCGAACGTCGTGCTGTACTCGATGGTGAACCAGCGCGTGAGCAGGTTCTGACGTGGGTTGTAGAAGTTGAGCTTGGCCTGGATGCAGGCCACGTCGTCCGGCGCATGCTTGAAAGCCCACGCGACCTTCTTGAGCTGGTCCGGGTCCGGGTTGTCCTCGGCGTCGTAGATCACGCAGATATCGCCCTTGGCGCGCTTCAGCCCGTGGTTGCACGCCTTCGGCTTAGTTTTCGGCAGCGCGTCGGGCACCACGATGACGTCGTAGCACTTGGGCAGGTCCACGGCGGCGACGGCATCGATCGTCATCTGGTCGTCCTCCTCCAGCAGCAGCTTGATATCCAGCTTCTTCTGGGGGTAGTCCATCTTGTTCAGGTTCCGAATGATCTTCTCGGCGACGTTCGCCTCCCTGTAGAGAGGGATGAGGATTGTGAACACGGGCAGCTCCGATGGCTTCAGGCCTGCCATCTGTTCCTCGGAGACCCGGGTTTCCCCGTGGCCGACCACGCTGTGCACGACGGTGGCCACGCGGAACACGATTATGCAGAAATACAGGAACGCGAAGAAGAAATTGACCACACAGAGGGTGACATCCCAGCGGTAGATAAGTCCGCAGACAAACGCTATAGCCAGGGCCACGTACCAGGTGCTCTGCCGGCGGCTGATCAGTATGTTCGAGGTATCATGGGGATGACGTTGAGCAAATTCCTCGGTTACGGCGTCTATAGTGGTAGTTTTGCTCATGCTGTGCGCAGGATTCCGTGATTGGTGCCGCGAGTCCAGAACAAAACATGGGCAATTGCGCGCCCACGCCGCTTCGTGGGGCAGCAGCAGCGGATTTTGTTCTCCCGCGGCACAAGGTCGCGCGCGCGTTCCGTGTTTGTCCCCGGGGGCTTTTTGTGTTATAGGGTTGGGTTCAGTAGTGTAAACCTTTTTACAGTAATCTAGTATTAGTGAAGATATTAAGACCCATAGTTCTAGCGGGTTGCTGTATCATCTGTTCGAGTGCGGCCGGGCAGACCAGGGACTTCAAGGTCGTCCAGTTTCCGGAAGCAATATACATTAACGAGCAGAGCACCTTCGTTGTCAAGGCAGAACAGGACGCTGTAGTCGAAGCGTTCCTGGATGACAAGAAGATTGCGGCAGACGCCTCCGGCAAGCCGGTCCGGGAGCTCAACCTGAGTCTCCAGGACTCGGGGATACTGCGGTTCCGGAGCGGATCGAAGTCGGTTTCCTTCCACGTCGTAAAACCGTCGGACGACGTGGAGCTGCATGAGAAGGACGGCTACATGCACAGCAAGACAGGCTGCGCCATCCTGCTGGCGAAACACCGCCATCCTCCCAAGCACTCGCGCAAGTGGGAAGTCGTTAAGGTTCTCCTGCGCTTCGCGCTGGACACCCGGCCTAAGGTGGCGTCGGGCACGCTGCTGGCATGCGGCGCGGTCGGGGACATCGAGCCGGAGTCAATTGTGGACCGGAAGGGCTTTGCGTCGGGGTTCTGGCGGCACGTAGAGTCGAGCAACACGGTGAGCCGGATCAACGGCGTTGTCGAGAAAGTGAAGTCGTTGCCGAGCACCGATCTCGTGCTCCTGGTTCTGTCGCCCGACGATCTCGAGCGCGGAATCAACGAGCTGACCTTGAGGATGAAGTTGGAGTGGTGCCTGCAGGTGTTGGAACGGCGGAAGTTCAAACACGTCTTCGTGGTATCGCCGGTCCTGGGGAGACGCCGGCTCGAGCGGTTCCCGGACGTCACCGGCGCGGTCAAGATCGCGGCGGGCGGGAACAGGGGCCACCCCGTGACGATCTTTTCGACCAACGAGAAGAAGCCGTTGACAACGGACGAGTGGATTTCGCAGGTCGAGTCGGCGATGGGCCGGATTGTCAAGTGGGAGAAGGGGAAGTGAGATTAGGGCGAAAGATTAAGGCAAAAGATTAAGGCGCAGTGGGTGAGAACAGGGCTTCTGGCCTTAATCTTTCACCCTAATCTTTCCCCTTAATCTCTGAGGTTGTACTTTGCGGAATGGTTAGCTTGAACAAAGAACGTTCATTCCTTGCCGGCGCGCTGGTCGCATGCATTGTCCTACCGGCCCAGGCCGGGACGTGGAAGTTCACGGTTCCGCCGTCCGCGACGAAGGTAGTGAAGGAGGATCGGAACTGGCGGGCACATTCGGCCCTGGAGCTTGCGGTGCGGTGCACGAGCCCGGTGAAGCCGGGCACGCTCTACTGCAGCTTCTTCTTCCAGACGAAGAACGACCTGTGGTTCGAGTCGAGGAAGGGGATATTCCTGACCGGTGAGCCGCAGATGCTGCGCCTGCGGCTGGATTCCCTTAGCCCGGACTGGCATTGCAGCAACGCCAGGCGCGCCTTCGCGCCGGATGTTCTGAGATGGGTGCGGGCGTGGGGTATCAAGGTGTTCTCGAGGGAGCAGATCTCGGGGACGATCGAGTACGGCGAGCTGGGGCTGCTCAAGGAAAAGGGCGAGCCGCTCGAGATATTCGAGGTGTTCACGCCGAAACAGCCGGTGGCGGGGGTGGTGAGCCCCGTACGATTCCGGCTCGGCGGGTTCCGGGGCAACTTCTTCAAGTCGTCGCATATGTCGGGCTACCTGCTGTGCCGGGGCAAGGGCGGCGAGACCAGGGCGCCGGTCTACTTCCGCCAGGACTACGTGCGTACGACCCATCCCGGGACCCGGAAGACGATGGTCGAGCCCGTGGAAACGCCGGTGTGGCAGGCCGACTGGCGTCCCGCGTCCGTCGGCACGTACGAGCTGGAACTGCACCTGGCGACCATAGACGGGGACCTGACGAAGAAGCTCGGCAGTTTCGAAGTGGCGCCGCGCGAGCCGGGACCGCCGGGGAACGGGCGGACGGCTGCCTCGCCGGCGCAAAGCTACCTGGCCACGGCGGGCGACACGGGCGCATACGCGTATCGCGGCGGTGCCTGGCGATACCCGAACGGGAAACCGGCCGCCGGCGAGTACTGGCGGGTGCATCTCGATTGGACCAGCAAGTGGGGGCACTACACGGGGCTCGGGGAGTTCGATCAACTGCTCGCGTGGAAGCTCGAGAAATACCTGGAGTGCCGTCCCGAAGAGAAACCTCGCCCGATCCTCGTGTTCACGCAGGATGTGCTGGACGATCACGGCAAGTTCAACTGGGTCGATCATCCCCTTAACGCCGCGAACGGCGGCCGGCTCAGGCAGGCGTCGGACATCTTCCTCAGCGATACGGCCGCCGAGATCGTGATGGACCGCGCACGGTACCTGTGGGCGAGGTACGGGCGGTTCGAGTCGGTCTCCGGCCTGCTCCTGTTGGTCGACAGGGCGGAGCCCGAAGTAGTCAGATGGGTGGGTAAGATCGCGGCGACGCTGGCCGACGAGTTCCCGGACGCGCAGGTGCTGTGCAACAGCCGGGGGCTGCCGGAGCGATGGGTGAGCGCGGAGCTGCGCCTGTTCGACAAGTGGGAGAAGGACTGCCGCCTGTCCATAAACACCCACCTGAAGGTGGACGAGGAGATGAAGGAGCTGGACCTCGTAGCGTCCTACACCGACACCGCCGCGGTCGTTATCACGAACCGCACGTGGCACTGGGCGGCGGCCTCGGCCTTTGCCTGTGACGTGAAGAGCCGCGTGGGGCCGGACGGTGAATCGAAGGTGATGCTGTTCTTCCGGACGGATCCGGCCACGGTCTGGCAGTCGAAGCTCGTGCCGCTCAGGAAAGACACGTGGGACCGGGTCACATTCTACTTTGACGACCCCGACTGGTGGACGTGCTGCCGGGACAAGGAGAGGCAGCTGACACAGCTTGATCTAATGACCATCCGGGAGATGGGCCTGCGGTTCTTCTGCCGGCCGCGGATCAAGATCCCGGTGCGCGTCAAGAACTGCACCTTGCTCGGACCCTATACGATAGACCACGAGAAGACGCTGCCGTTCGAGATCAGAGCGCTGCGCGGCGACGAGGAACGGGTCGTACAGCACGAGAAGTTTGAGCTCGTGTTCCGCCTGAACCGGGTGTTCAACAATCCCTACGATCCCGAGGAGATCGACGTGTCGATAGAGCTTACCGACCCTAATGGACGGAAGCTGCGCCATCCCGGCTACTACCACGAGACGTGGGACCTGAAGATGGTCGACGGCAAGGAAACACCCGTGATGAGCGGTTCACCGACATGGCGCGTGCGAGTCACGCCCTGGGTACCGGGCAAGTACCGGTGGAAGCTCACGGCGGTGACGGGCGACGAGAAAGCCGAAAAAAGCGGCTTGTTCGAATGCACGCCCGGCAACCCGCGCGGGTTCCTGCGGCTCTCGCGGCGCGACCCGAGATACATGGAATTCAGCAACGGCGAGTTCTATTACCCGATAGGCCACAACCTGCGCTCGCCGAGCGACCGCAGGCCCGGCATATACGGCTCCGAAGTGCTGGCGAACGTGGAATGGGCGGAGAAGCAGGGGACACGCGCCTACGGGAAATGGTTCCGCAAGATGCGGGAAAACGGCGAGACCTTCAGCAGGATATGGATGTCGCCCTGGTGGTGCGGCCTGGAATGGCACCGCGACCACGAAGGCTTCCACGGGCTGGGCTACTACAACCAGGCGAACGCGGCGCGCCTGGACCGTATACTCGAGCTGGCCGAGCAGGAAGGGATCTACCTGAACGTGGAGACCGCCAATCACGGCACCCTCAGCACCTATATCGACAAGCAGTGGCGCTACAACCCGCTGAACATGGCCATGCCCGACGGGTACCTGCGCTACGCGACGGACTTCTTCACCAGCAGGCGGGCGATGCAGAGCCATCGCGACAAGCTCCGCTACACAGTGGCGCGCTGGGGCTACTCCACGGCCATCGCCTGGTGGGGCGTCATGACCGAGGCCGAATGGGTGGAGCCGTACTTCCGCGGCCTGCAGTTCGCCGACCCGCGGAAAGTCGCGGTCCGCTCCTGGGTGCCGAGGCCGTACAAGACGCGGGCACACCAGTCCAAGCTCATCAACTGGCTGGTCGAGACGGACAGGTACATACGCGAGCTGGACGCCCATCCGCACCTGGTTTCCTCGCACTTCTCGAATCCGCCGAACGGCAAGGAACTCTGGCACCGGCCCGGCGGCGATATCGTGCACAACAACGCCTACACTTCGTTCGTGGGTTATTGGCGCAAGGAACGGTTCCAGCGCTCGAACGGCTGCGCCGACGTGATATACGTGTTCTGCGATGTCTACCAGCCCTATTGCCGGGCCAAGCCGCTGCTCATAGGGGAATGGGCGGGCGACCCGCACAAGAACACCGAGGACCATCTCACCGCCGAGTTGCACACCGGAATCTGGGCCATCGCGATGACGCCGGCCGGCGGAGTTACCGGCTACTGGTGGTGGAACCTCCTGGATGCAAGGGACCTGTACCCGCACTTCAAGGCCATCGCCTCGTTCATGAAAGGCGAGGACAGGCGGGGGAAGGACTTCAAGAGCGAACGCGCGTTCCTGCGGTTCCCGGGCAGGGGCGTCAGAAGCGACATGGGTCAAAGGGACGGGCTGGTGCTCTGCAGCAGGGACGAGCTCTTCGCCTACGTCTACAGCAGGGGCATAAACAGGAGGAAGGACTCCACGCCCGCCAGGGGATTCGATGATCCGTCGTTCCCGGAGTCGGGAGAGGGGAAATTGATCGTGCCGGAACGGCTGCGCGACGGCACGTACACGCTCGAATACTGGAACACCTTCACCGGCCAACCCATAAGGACCGAGACAGTCGTCATAAGCGGCCGTGACAGGTCGATCCCGCTCATCAACCACCGCGTGGACCTGGCGCTGAAGTTGAAGATGAAGGACGGTTCCGATCCGAGACGTGCGACTTCGGGCCATGCCAGGTAGGAAACAGTGTCCGATAGCCGGTAGCGGGTGTCCAGTTGCCGGATGAGAACTGAGTGACAAACGAGTCACAATACCGGATACTGGACACTGAACACTGGATACCAGGCTGAACGAAAAAGCTGGGAAACGAGATGAAGCTCTTGGCCCATCCCTTGTTGCCGGTTGCGCTCGCGGCGCTCTCCCTCCTCTCCGGCTGCACCACCACGACCGTGCCCGAGCCGCCCGCCGAGTTGCGGCGGTACCTGCTGGACGACTTCGAGCGCGACGGGCTCTGGACTCTTGACAGCGCCGACAACTACGGGCTGGTCAAGTACTCGGGCGAGGATGCCACGCGTGGTAAGAGCCTGATGCGGCTGGCCTTCTTCGACAACGGCCGCGGCAAGACGATGTTCCGGCGCGAGGTTCGGTACGACCTGGGCTCGGCCGGCCGGCTATGGCTGGATGTGCTTAACCCGAACGCCGGGGCCGGCGTCGAATGCGCGTTGGCGTTCCGCACGGACAACGGCGGGTACTACGAAACAGCGGCCGAATCGATGAGCCCTGGCTGGAACAGGGACGTTGAGTTCACGCTCGATGCCCTCGGCATGAAGGCGGGCACCGACCTGGACGCCTGGCAGGCACATCGGCACAAGGTCACCAGGGCCATGATACTTGTCTTCCCCGGTGAGAACGAGAAGGGATCGGTGAGCGTGGACAATCTCCGCGCGGACGTGCCGGGCGTGAACCGCGAGGTCCGGCCCCACATGGTTCGGGCGGATGCTCCGCCGAAGCTGGTAAGGCGCTACGAGCCCATCGAGATCTCACTCGAGTTCACCCGCGAGTCCGTGGTGGACGAAGGCGCCCCGGAGCCCGGCACCTTGATGCCGGTCAGGCTCGAGGCCCGCCTGACCGCGCCGGACGGCGAGAAAAAGGTCGTGACCGGGTTCCTCAAGGAGAACGACGAGGAGTCGGGCGGGAACGTCACGTACGCGGTGCGTTTCCTCGCTGACGTTTCCGGGCAGTGGGGCCTCGACTTCGGCTACGTCGCGGGCAGGCAGTGGCGCAGCGTATCCGGGCGCGGGTTCTTCTGCGGCCGGTCGCTGTGGGGCAGCGGAAAGCCTCGAATCGATCCGGACGATCCGCGTTTCTTCAGCCTGTCAAGCGGCTCTTTCCTGTACCCGCTGGGACAGAACGTGTGCTGGGCCGCCGATTACGAACCGTACCTGAAGGCCATATACGACTACGACGGGAACTTCGTCAGGGTCTGGATATGCTCGTGGAATAACCCGCTGCTGGAACAGGACAACTACCGGCGCATCAACCTGGCGTCGGCGAAGGAGATCGACCGCATCTTCGATCTCGCCAGGAAGTATCACGTCTATGTCCAGCTCGTGCTGGCGCAGCACGGCTCGCTGATCAGCGACTGGCAGCGCAACCCGTTCAATGCGGAGAACGGCGGGCCGTGCGGGTTGCGGCAGGACTTCTGGGTCAACTGGAAAGCACGTGCCGCGTTCAAGAGGTACCTGCGCTACGTGGTGGCGCGCTGGTCTCACCACCCGAACCTGTTCGCGCTGGAGCTCGTGAACGAGGCGGACTACGCGGAGCGCTACAGGAACGAGGACATCATCAAGTGGCACCGCGAGATGAGCGACTATCTCAAGCGCGTTGACCCGAACGGAAACCTGGTGACCACCAGCGTGGTTTCGCACAAGGACCTGGCCGAGGTCTGGGAGCTGCCGGCCGTCGATTTCACGACGAGTCACCTTTACGGCAAGGACCCGGCAGCGGCGCTGGAGCGTGCCCGCGTCTTTCACAAGGGATACCACAAGCCCTACTTCGTGGGCGAGATGGGGCTCAGCTGGCGCGCCGCCGGCGACCAGATCGACCAGAAGGGCGTGCATCTACACCACGCGCTCTGGCTTGCCTGGATGACGCCCACCTCGGGCAACGTGCTGCCCTGGTGGTGGGATACCCACATAGAGCCGAACAAGCTGCACCGCCACTTCGAAGCGCTCGCCGCGTACAGCCGCGGCGAGGACCGGCGGGGCAGGCATTTGCGGCCGTGGTCGGTGGCGGTCAAATCGGGCACGCCGACACGCATCCAGGGCCTGGCCGATCGCGTGTCGGCCTATGGCTTCGTCTACGATCCCGAACGGATCGAACAGCCCGACGTCACGCCGGGCCGCGGCGTGTTGCCGCAGAAACACGACTTCGAGATCAGGGGGCTGCTGGACGGAGAGTACGCTTTCCAGGTGTGGGACACCGCGAAGGGGCGCGTCGCCGTACAGCGCACCGCCACGTGCAGCGACTCTGTGCTGCGGCTGGTCCTCCCCGCCTCGGAGGAGGATTTCGCGTTCAAGGCGAAGCGCATCGGGGAGTCCGCGATCAGGGTAAGCGTTGAGAAGACGGGCGAGACAGTCCCACCGTAGAACGACGTTCCAACGTCGTTCAGTACCCGGCGAGGTGCGCGGCCTTGGAAGACCGCGCTACGCCGACTGTTTCGCCAGCCAGCCCCGTACGTAGTCGCGCACGCCGTCCTCGATCGACATGAACGGCTTGTCGTAACCCGCGCGCCTCAGCTTCGTGAGATCCGCCTGGGTGTGATACTGGTAGCGCTCGCGCAGGGCTTCGGGCATCTCGATGAAATTTATGTTCGGCTCGCGCCCCATGGCCGCGAACACCGCACGTGCCAGGTCGAGCCAGGTGCGCGCGGTGCCGGTCCCGCAATTGAAGATCCCGGAAATGCCCCGGTTCTCGTGGAAGAACAGGGTCTCCTTCACGGCATCCGCCACGTAGACGAAGTCACGGACCTGCTCGCCGTCGGCGTAGTCCGGCCGGTAGGACTTGAAAAGGCCAAGCTCGCCCGCTTCCAGTACCTGGCCGTAGGCCTTGTGAACCACGGAGCGCATGTCGCCCTTGTGATCCTCGCGCGGGCCGTAGACATTGAAGTACTTCAGGCCCGTTATCCGGTCCAGCAGGCCGTTTTCCAGCGCCCACACGTCGAACATCTGCTTCGACTTGCCGTAGAAGTTGAGGGGCTGGAGGGTGGGGGTCACCTCGTCCTCGTCCGAGTAGCCGAGCGACCCGTCGCCGTAGGTCGCGGCGCTCGACGCATATATGAAACGCGCATCGCCGGCCAGGCACCATTCGCAGAGCCGGCGGGTATACATGTAGTTGTTGTCGCGCAGGTACTCCTCGTCGGTCTCGGTCGTTGAGCTGCATGCCCCCATGTGAATGACTGTTGCGGGGCGCGCAAGCTTGTCGGCCAGGAACGCTTCCCGGAAGTCGGCCTTGTCCAGGTAGTCCCGGAACGTCAGGGAATCAAGGTTTCGTCTCTTGATATCCGAGTCGAGCTCGTCAACGACCACGACATCGTCGCATCCCGCCCGTGCAAGGGCCTCGACGATGTTGCTGCCGATGAAGCCGGCGCCGCCGGTGACGATAAACGAATCTTTCATTGCCATGGTCGTGTTTCCGCGGCTCACCGAAGGTTCGCTCTCCATGGAGGGCGAGGCTGCGCTGAGCCGTTTGCCGGTCAGGTGCTCCTGATTCTGTCAATGATGTTCGTGGTCGAACGGCCGGGGGTGAGTTTTGCCAGGACCACTTTGCCGCCGTTCGCTTCCACCGCCTCGCGGCCGCTGACGTAGTGGCTCCAGTCCTCGCCCTTGACGAGCACATCGGGCAGGACCGCGCCGACCAGCTCGGCCGGCTCGTCTTCCTCGAAGACCACCACGTAATCCACCGATTCGAGGGCGGCGAGCACGCGGGCGCGGTCATTCTGTGGAACGAGCGGCCGGCCCTCGCCCTTGTTTTTCTTCACGGAGGCATCGGAGTTCACGCCCACCAGCAGCGCGGCGCCCTGCGCGCGCGCGAACGACAGGTAGTCCACGTGACCGGCGTGCAGGATGTCGAAACAGCCGTTTGTAAAGACGAGCTTCCGGCCTGCCTCCCGCAGGCGGCCGCGTTCCGCGACCATCGCATCGCGGTCGAGTATTTTGGATTCGGGCGCGCGTAGTGACATAGCGCGAACAGGCTAGTTGGGGGTGGCTGCACGGTCAAGGATAATGGCGTTTCGGTGGTCCAATGGTCATCGATGAGTTAGCGGAAAGGACGTAAAGGACCAAAAGGACCTAAAGGACAGGTGGGACCCGTCCCACGCTCTGGAGCTGAAACCTGAAACCTGAAACCCGAAACCTCTTCTTTAATTGCCTGGTGCTTTTATGCCATGATAGGGGGCTGAGAGTACTGCCTGAGGAAGGGAAAGGACCAAGGGATGAGCAGACCGGTAGCTTTGATAATTCGTGACGGGTGGGGGGTGCGCGAGGAAGCAGAAGGCAACGCGGTTGCCGCCGCCGCCACGCCCAATGTTGATTCGTACAAGGAGCAGTACCCGTGGACAACGCTGGCGTGCGCCGGCGAGCCGGTTGGGCTGCCCGACGGGTACCAGGGCTCGAGCGAGGTCGGGCACCTGAACATGGGTGCGGGCCGGATCGTGATCCAGGAGCTGAAGCGTATCGACGACGGGTTGCGTACGGGCGAGCTGTTCGAGGGCGAGAAGTGGAAAGGCCTCGTCAAGAGCTGGAAGGCCGGGGGCGGGCGCCTGCACCTGCTGGGGCTTCTGCAGGACGAAGGGGTTCACGCGCACCAGGAGCACCTGTTCAAGGTCATGCGCCGGGCGCGCGAGGAGCATCCGGACGGCGAAATAGTGATCCACCCGTTCCTCGACGGGCGCGATACGCCGCCGCGCAGTACGCTGGAGTACATGGCCAAGCTGAAGCCGGTGATGGAGGAGGTCGGCAACTGCTCGATCGGCACGTTGATGGGCAGGTACTACGGCATGGACCGGTCCCAGAACTGGGACCTTACGGACATCGCGTACCACTGCATCGTCTGCGGCGAAGGCAGGCGCGCGGAGAGCGCGGAGGCGGCGGTCAAGGAGTCGTACGAGGAAGACAAGACCCCCGACGACGTACCCATGTTCGACGAGTACGTGCCGCCTTACTGCATCGGTGACTACGCGGGACTGAAGGACGGCGATGCCGTGCTGCATACCAACTACCGGCAGGACCGGGCGATACAACTCAGCAGGGCGTTCGTGGACCCCGACTACCCGGGTAGCCTGAAGGAGAAGCGGCAGGTGGCCTACGTGGGCCTGACGCGCTATTACGACGAGTTCACGGAGTACATGATGGGCCCGATAGACGCCGGCGGTGGCATGGAGAACCTGCTCGGCGAGGTGATCGGCGCGGCGGGGCTCAGGCAGCTGCGCATTGCCGAGACCCAGAAGTTCAGGCACGTAACAAGCTTTTTCAACGGGAAATCGACGACCCCGTTCGATGGCGAGGACCAGGTCGATGTCCCGAGCCGGTTCGACCCGGCCACGTTCGCCAGTCACCCGGAAATGGAGGCCTATAACGTGACCGACGAGCTGCTCGGGCGGCTTGAGGACAACCCCTACGCGTTTATTGCGGTCAACTACGCGAACGGAGACATGGTCGGGCACACCGGCGACTTCGATGCCGCCAGAAAGGCGATAGAGGTGGTTGACGAATGCGTGGGCAGGATAGTCGAGCGCCTTCTCGAGTTGGACGCCCATATTCTCATCACCGCCGACCACGGGAACTCCGAGGAAATGATGGATCCGGAAACGGGCATGGTTAAGACGAGTCACACCCTCAACCCGGTGGAGCTAATATACGTATCGGGGGACTCGGCGGGGAAGAAGCTGAAGGACGGCGGCAAGCTTGCGGACATCGCGCCCACGGTGCTGCACCTGCTGGGGCTGGATATCCCCGCCGACATGACCGCAACCGATCTGTTGAGCGAATAGCGCATTGAAAATGATTCGTGCTGTCAGGCTGGCATTTTTCGTGACCGCGTCCTGCGCCGCGGGTACCGCCCAGGCGCTGGACATCGTCAACTACTACAGCCCCAAGAACCGGGAGCGCCCGAGGAGGAAGGCCACGGACTACCTGGTGCTCCACACCACCGAGGGGCCGAAGAAGGGGTCCCTCAAGAAGGTGCACCAGAACGGGGAGGCGCACTACTTCGTGGACAGGGCGGGCCGGATATACCGCATCATCGACCGCAGGCGCATCGCCCTGCATGCGGGTCGAAGCATGTGGAACGGGCGGACCGACATAGACAACTACGCGATCGGCATCGAGGTCGTGGGCTACCATAACGGCAGCCTGACAGCCGCGCAGTACCAATCGCTGCGAGACCTCATCGCGGACCTTCAGAAGATATACCGGATCCCCGACGAGCGGGTCCTCACGCACTCCATGGTTGCATACGGCAGGCCCAACAGGTGGCACAAACGTTCGCACCGCGGCAGGAAGCGATGCGGCATGCTCTTTGCGAAATGGTCCGTGCGGCGCAGCCTCGGGTTGGACAAGAAGCCCGGGTATGACCCGGACGTGAAGGCCGGCCGGCTCGTTGTGGCCGATCCGTACCTCGCCAGGGTGCTGTACAGCGGGGCGGGCGAACGGGAATCTTATGCCTCGAAATTCGCGGGAGAGGGGGCCAACGTTATCGCCAAAGGGCGGTCGGCATGGGACATAGCCCGGGAGAAATACAAGAGCGCCTCGACCGTTTACGTCCTTCCGGACGGCAAGAGTATCCGGGGCAACGAGGTCCGTGACTGGAAGAAGATACCGGCCGGCACGAAGGTTGTGTTCGGCGACCTACCCCGCGGGAACGAGGAAGAAGAAGTCATGGAGATCGGGGTGCACGGCGCGTCGGCGAAGGAGATCGCGGGCGACGAGTACCGGAGCGCGACCACGATATACTTTGTCTCGAGGAAGAGCGCGAAACGTGGCGATGAGCTGCGCGAGTCGGAGATCGCGAAGCTGCCGAAGGGTACAAGGATGCTGGTGGGCTATACCGATGGCGGCCGCATCACGGCCGGGCGCAGTGCCTTCGACGTCTGTGGGAAGCGCTGGAACTTCGCTTCGACGTTCTACCTGTTCCCGGACGGAACGATACGCGCGGGCGATAAGGTGGACGAGAACCGCATCCCGAAGAACACCATGGTGTTCTTCAGGAAATGACTAGTCCCTGTAATCGCGGAACAGCAGGTTTCGGAACCCGGCTCCTTTCATCTCCGCCAGGAAGTCGTCGAATTCTTCGCGCGGCACGTCTCGGTGCACGTGGACCATGATGTTGCTCTTCTCGGCGACGCCTCTCATCACCAGTCCCTGCCGCAGGTTGCTCTTGTCCACCAACCCCTTCTGGCCGTGAACGCGAACGTTGCAGAACTTGTCGATAATGATGTTCTTGCGATAGTGAGACAGGCGCAGGGGCTTGAGCGAGTTGCAGCCCGCGACGAGGGCCAGGAGTAAGAGAAGAGGAATGCTGTAGTTCTTCATGCAGACCTTCGTAATTTGGTGTTCGGGGCAAAGTGTACTGCCTTCCGGCCCGGGAATCAATGAATGAATCCGAGTCCCTTTGTGCTTGTTGTACGTTCGGCGGGGTGTAATATGCTGACGGGGAACCGACAGCCCCGGCTGGAGTGATTTCAAATGAAACTCATTGCTACCTCGGGCCCGCTGGAGGGCAACAAGTACGATGTCGAGGAAGACACCACGATCGGGCGTGGTGATACGAACCACATCGTGATACCGGACCGTTCGGTTTCGGTGATCCACTGCCAGATCCACTTCGAAGCAACCGGGCCGGTCATCAAGGACCTTGGTTCGACGAACGGCCTCAAGATCAACGGCGAGCGCCTCATCAGCGCGCCGTTGAACGACGGGGACTGCGTGAGCATCGGCAAGAGCAGGATGCGCGTGGAGGTAGTTCCGGACGACCGCCTCCCGCTTGCCACGGTTGTCTCCGAAACGCTGCCGGAGCCGGCGAAGCCCAAGGACGAAGGTCCCCGGCCGACGGAGGTGGATGAGAAGCGGGTCGAGGAGCTGTCCGGAAACATATTCGGCAGGGTGATGTACTACCTCAGCCGGAAGATAGCCGACGGCGGAATGGGGTCCGTTTATAAGGCCGAACAGTTCGGCGCCGAGGGTTTCATCAAGACCGTCGCGATCAAGACGATCCTGCCGATGTACGTTCAGCAAGACGACTTCGTGTCGGCATTTGTCGGCGAGGCCAAGCTGGTGGCCAACCTGGTGCACCAGAACATAGTGCAGATCCACCACCTCGGCCGTCACGACAACGGCTACTACATAGCCATGGAGTACATTGACGGGTACAACCTGACGACTTTTATCCTGGAGCACAAGGACCGGTCCCGGGAAGTGCCGATCGACATGGCGACGTTCATAGTGAGCCGTATCTGCAGGGGACTGGAATACGCGCACAACAAGCGGGACGAGGAAGGGAAGCTGCTGGGCCTGGTCCACCGTGATGTCTCTCCCAACAACATCATGATAACCCACGAGGGAGAGGTGAAGCTGACCGACTTCGGTGTAGCCAAGGCCGCACGCTTCATGAAGGACGACGACGAGTACCTCGTCGGCAGCGTGGAATACATGTCGCCGGAACAGGCGGATTGCGGCACGGTTGACGGCAGGAGCGATCTCTTTTCGCTGGGGTTAGTCTACTACGAGCTGCTGACCGGCGTGCGCGTTTTCAAGTGCATCGACAACGATATCGACGGAACGCTCGACCGGGTAATCGAGGCCAGGATCCCCGACGCCCGCGCGATAAGGGAAGAAGTGCCGAATTCCGTGAACGACATAATGATGAAATGCCTGCAGAAGGACCCGGCCGATAGGTGGGCGTCCGCGGGCGAGCTCGGGACTGCGCTGGAAGCCGAGATGTATTCGAAGGGCTACGGCCCCACGATCGTGGCGCTCTCCAAGTACATGGGCGAGATCGGACTCAGCTGAATGTGGGAGCGTGTCGCGTAGAGCGTGGCGCGTATGGCAGAGCCAAAGGAATTCATATCCCCCCGGGAGCTGCTCAGGGAGTCCTTTGCCCTTGCCGGGAAGGTCTACGACTCCGGCTACCGGCCGGACCTGCTCCTTGCCGTGTGGCGTGGCGGCACCCCGATCGGCATCGCAGTTCACGAATTCCTTCTCTACAAGGGGCTGAATACCGCGCACGCGGTTGTCAAGGTGGAGTCGTACCGCGGGATCGGCGTACGGGGCGAGCCGGAAGTGGATCGGGTCGAAACCATCCTCGACAAGGTGGCCCCGCATACGAAGGTCCTTATCGTCGACGACATCTTCGACTCGGGCAATACCCTGGCCAAGCTGCACGGCTTGCTGGCGGAAAAGGGCGACGAAGTCAGGACAGCCACCCTGTACTACAAGCCGAGCCGTAACGTCACCGGCCTGGTCCCGGACTTCTTCGTGAGGGAGACCGAGGCCTGGGTTGTCTTTCCGCACGAACTGGCCGGCCTCTCGATGGAAGAGATCAGGGAGAAGGACGACTACATCCACGATCTCCTGGCGGGCACATGACTGGAGCCGCCCGTCCCCGGGCGGCAGGTAACGCCGTAAGACCCGGCACCAGAGCCTTCGGCACGGTGCCTGGCGGGCCGGTGTCTCCAGGGATCAGGCTTCGCCCAGTGCCTTCGCTACCGTGTCAAGCACCTCGTCGATGTTGAACGGCTTCTTGATGTAGGCGGTGCATCCCAGCTCAAAGCCCTGCGCCTGGGTGGATTCCGCCGAGTAGGCCGATATGATTATCACCGGCATGTCGGGATGCTTATCGTGCGCCA